>OKWY01000011.1_pt1 | contig 158552 bp, 163 predicted proteins | sample 1607041 | NCBI WGS metagenome assembly OKWY01 (sample SAMN07501038, study PRJEB24779) | human gut metagenome | isolation source: stool | host: human infant | place: USA: Pittsburgh, PA | reverse complement strand
GGACTATATGAACCTATGCTTATCAGAATATTCAAAAATTAATTCCCGAAGGGAGCGTGGCGAAAGCCACTTTTTTTATTATAATTTAAATATAGTCTAAATTATAATTGATATTAATAAATTAATAATGTAATATGTTGAAATATTAATTTAAGATAGGAGGAGAAAATGAGGTTATATAATGGTTATAAAAAACATTATCAATATAAGACATTAGTTGATTTATTATTTTTATTATTAATATTTATAATTATAACATTTATAATAAAAAATTATTTTAAGCCATTTATGAATATTTTAGTTTTGATAGTTATATCAACACCAGTATATGATATTATAAAAAAGATAATAAATAAAAAAGAAATTGCAGGAGCACTAACTATTTTAATGATAAATATATTATTATTTTGTTTTATATTTTATTTTGGGAACTCTATAATAGACTTATTACAAAATTTTTATGTTGGGCATATAGATGTAATAAAAGAATTCATAGAAAATATTAGTGAGATATTTAATATTGATATGAAAAAAATTGTAACAAATAATTCACATAGTTTAACTTCTTTAACTTTTAAAAGTGGATTAGCAGTAACAGGACAAAGCATTTTATCTTATATAATTGCAAACATTTGTGTGTATTTTGTTTTAGTTGATAAAAGATTATTTTTAAGATTATTAAATTGTTTATTGCCTTATGATATTGTAGATACTATAAGAGTGAAAAAGAATAACTTGAGAGAAGTAGTAAAATTTGAATTGAAATTAGTAATTATGTGTATGATTATTACTATTATAGGATTTAAAATTTTAAGAGTTCCTAGTGCTATATTTTTAGGATTTATATGTGGCATACTAGATATATTACCATATGTAGGAACTATAATTGTATTTATTCCAATAATAATATACAATATAATAATGAAAGAATACTTAATAGTAGTTGGATTAATAGCATTATATTTGTTACTGCAAGTAATAAGAGAAGTATTAGAACTTAAGTTTCTTAGTTCTAAATTAGATATTCATCCATTAGTAGTAATGCTTTCAATGTATATAGGTGCAGAAATATTTGGAATAATAGGATTATTAATAGGCCCTATATACTGTTTAATTGCAAAAGATATAATATATGAAGGAACATTATAGGAGGTATTAATGAAAAATATTTCGATTTTAGGGGCAACGGGTTCTATAGGAACGCAGACTCTAGATGTAATAAGAAATTCAGAGGGAAAAATTAATCTTATAGGAATTACAGCAAATTCTTCAGTTGATAAGATTAAAGAAATAATAGGCGAGTTTGAGCCTAAATATGTAGCAATGATGGATGAAAATTCTTCAAAGATTATTGAAGAGTTTTGTAATAAGGAATATCCTAATATACAAGTTTTTAATGGTATAGATGGATTAGTTAAAATTGCAACTTTAGAAGAAATTGATACTGTAGTTACATCTGTTGTTGGAATGATAGGTTTAAAACCTACAATAGCAGCAATAGAGGCGAAAAAGGATATAGCTTTAGCTAATAAGGAAACATTAGTTGTTGCTGGAGAACTTGTTATGAATAAGGCAAAGGAAAATAACGTAAAAATATTACCTGTAGATTCAGAGCATAGTGCTATATTCCAAAGTTTAAGTGGGTATGCAAATAAAGATATAAATAAGATACTATTAACTGCATCTGGAGGGCCATTTAGGGGAAAAACTATTGAGGATTTAAAAGATGTAACAGTTAAAGACGCACTTAAACATCCAAAGTGGAATATGGGGCAAAAAATTTCTATAGATTCAGCTACATTAATGAATAAAGGCCTAGAAGTTATAGAAGCTCATTTCTTATTTGATTGTGAATATGATAATATTGAAGTTATTGTTCATCCACAAAGTATAATTCACTCTATGGTTGAGTATAAAGATGCTAGTGTTATTGCACAGTTAGGATCTCCAGATATGAGACTACCTATTCAATATGCATTAAACTATCCAGAAAGAAAAGGGATGATAGCAAAACCAGTTAACTTTTATGAATTAGGTGCATTAACATTTGAAAAACCAGATTTAGAAACATTTAAATGTTTAAGATTTGCATATGAAGCAGGTAAAATAGGAGGGCTTGCCCCTACCATATTAAATGGTGCAAATGAAGAAGCTGTAGACTTATTATTAAAAGAAAAAATAAAGTTTTTACAAATCGCAGAAATAATAGAAGAATGTATGAGTGTATTTAAAGAAAATTATTATGATGAATTAACTTTAGATAATATTATAGAGCTAGATAAAAAGGTTAGAGAGTATATAAGAACTAAATGGGAGTTAGGAGTGAAGTAAGTGTATATTATAATGGCTATACTAGGCTTTAGTTTATTAATAATTGTTCATGAATTAGGACACTTTATTATGGCTAAGGCAAATGGAATAAAAGTAGAAGAGTTTTCAATTGGTATGGGACCGGAGATTCTTTCTAAAAAGGGGAAGGAAACTCAATATTCCTTAAGATTATTTCCTATTGGAGGATATGTAAAAATGCTTGGTGAAGAAGAGGCTAGCGATGATGAAAGAAGCTTTTCTAGCAAATCACCATTAAGAAGAATTAGTGTTATAATAGCTGGCGTTACAATGAATGTTATATTTGCAATTATTGCATTTGCAATTATAATAAGTAATAAGGGGTATTCAGACCCTGTAATAAGTAAATTAGTTGAAAATTCTGCAGCTATGGAATCAGGTTTAGAGGTTGGAGATAGAATATTAAGTATTGATGGATCAAAGGTATTTACTACTACTGATATTTCAATGGGAATTCAAATGGCAAAAGGTGATTCAGTGGATTTAGTAGTAGATAGAAATGGAAATAAAGAAAGTATTACTGTAACACCAAGATTAGTTGAAGAGAATGGAAGTCAAATATATCAAGTAGGTTTTTATTATACACTTGTTGAAAAGCCAACAATAATTCAATCAATTAAAGAGTCATTTAATGAAACCATTTCATTAGTAACTCAAACATATAAGAGCTTAGCAATGATGGTTACAGGTAAAGTAAACTTTAAGACAGATGTTGGTGGACCAGTTACAATAATAAAAATGTCAACAGAGGTTGCTAAAAGTGGTTTAATATCATTAACATATTTCCTAGGATTCCTTAGTATTAACCTAGCAGTATTTAATTTATTACCTTTCCCTGCCTTAGATGGAGGATGGACAGTTATTTTATTAATTGAACTTATAACAAGAAGAAAAGTTCCAGATAAAATAGTTGGAGCATTAAATTATGTAGGATTTATGGTGCTAATAGGTTTTATGATAGTAGTAACATTAAAGGATATATTATTCCCTATTAGTTTATAGGAGTGGAAAAATGGAAAGAAAATTTACTAGAAAAGTTAAGGTTGGATCAGTTTATGTTGGTGGAGATTCACCAGTATCAATTCAATCTATGACTAATACAGATACAAGAAATGTAGAAGCTACATTGGATCAAATAAGAGCGCTTTATGTAGCAGGTTGTGAAATAATAAGATGTGCTGTTCCTGATATGGAAGCAGCTGAAGCAATAAAGGAGATTTGTGCAGGTTCCCCGATGCCTGTAGTTGCAGATATACATTTCGATTACAGATTAGCATTGAAGTGTGTTGAAAATGGAATTAGTGCAATTAGAATTAATCCAGGTAATATAGGGAGTGTAGATAGAGTAAAAGCTGTTACAGAAGCTTGTAAGGCTAAGAATATTCCAATAAGAATAGGTGTTAACTCTGGTTCTTTAGAAAAAGATATATTAGAGAGAGATGGTAAACCAACAGCTAAGGGGCTTGTTGAATCAGCATTAAGACATGTTAAGATATTAGAAGAGTTAGAGTTTTATGATATAGTTATTTCAATTAAGTCTTCAGATGTTCCTATGATGATTGAAGCTTATAGATTAATGAGTAGTAAGTGTAATTATCCTCTTCATTTAGGAGTTACTGAATCAGGTACTGTATTTAGAGGAACTATAAAATCGACACTTGGAATAGGAACTTTATTAGCAGAAGGAATAGGAGATACTATAAGAGTATCATTAACTAGTGATCCTATAGAAGAGATTAAAGTAGCAAAGGAAATGTTAATTGCTTTAGGCTTAAGAAGGCAAGGAATGACATTTGTATCTTGTCCGACTTGTGGAAGGACTCAAATTAACCTTATAAAAATTGCTGAAGAGGTTGAAAAGAGACTTGAAAACTGTAATAAGAATATTAAAGTTGCAGTAATGGGATGTGTTGTAAATGGTCCAGGAGAAGCAAGAGAAGCTGATATTGGTATTGCAGGTGGAAAAGGTGAAGGATTAATCTTCAAAAAAGGTGAGATTATTAAGAAAGTTAAAGAAGAAGATCTTATTGAAGAATTAATGAAAGAAATAGAAAAGTTGTAAAAATGTAATTTCCTCCGGGGTTAATCCAGATATTGGATTAACCCCGGAGTTTTTTTATAAAATAGAGACTGTTTTTAAAATTTTATGTTTAGGTAGGTTTAAGGATTGTTTGTATAATATTTTTTATACAATACTTTTTAGATTATATTGACATATAAGTAATACTGAGTATATACTGTATATATAGATATAAACAGTATATATACTGTAGTAGAGGAGAGAGTTTATGAGTATATTAATGGAAGTGAACAATTTGAATAAAAAAATAGGAGATTTGAATTTAAGTGATATTAATTTAAAAATAGAACCAGGATATATAGTTGGCTTGTTAGGAGTAAATGGTTCAGGGAAAACCTCACTTATTAAAACGATATTAAATTTATATAAAAAGGATACTGGTGTGATTAATATTAATGGTTTCTCCATGGAGACTAATGAAAAAGCAGCTAAAAATGAAATAGGTTTTGTGCTTGATGAAGATGTGTTTGAGGAAACAATGAGTGTACTTACCAATGCTAAAATATTTGGAAGTTTATATGATAACTTTAATGAAAATTTATTTAAAGAGTTTTGTAAGAATTTTAATATACCACTTAATAAGAAGTTAGGAAAATTATCTACAGGATTAAAGGTTAGATTTCAATTAGCATTTTCATTAGCACATGATGCAAAACTATTTATTATGGATGAGCCTACTGCAGGATTAGATCCCTTATTTAGAAAAGAATTAATAAATTATATGCAACAAATTGTTGAAGATGGAAGCAGAAGTGTATTATTTTCTACTCATATTACAGAGGATTTAGATCAAGTTGGGGATTATATTATATTAATAAATAATGGAAAAGTATATTTAGATTTAAGTAAAGAAGAGTTGAAAGACAAATATAAAATTTTACAGGGGGGCAAAAGTGAAATAGAGAAATTAGATAAAAACAAGATAATTTATAGAGAATATGGAGAGTATTATAGTTTTGCTTTTGTTGAAGAAGAAAAAGATGAAGTTTATGAAGGGCTTAAGAAAAAAACTCCAACATTAGAGGAAATAATGTATTGTTTAGATAAAGGAGGATATGCTAAATGCTTAAAGTAGTTTTAAATGATTTATTTATAAATGTAAAGAAAAATATTTTTTTAATAATTTTAGATATGTTTTTATCTTCATTCATAGGAGGTTTTATTGCGAGTATAATTATAGTTGCTGATTTTTCTTCGATTACTTATAATGAAAATTTAATAAAGAAAATTGTAATAGTATTTAGTTTAATTTCTATTATATTTCTATACTCCATAATGAGAAGGATACCTCTTAGATTAAATAAAGCAATGTTTGTATGTGCAGCTGGAGAATTTGAAAAAATTAAATATATATTACTTCAATTAGGTATAAAAATTATATTTAGTTTTTTAACTTTGTTTATATTAATGTATTTTTCAGTTGGTAGATTTTTTATAAGTAATAACTTAATTATAAATATTATACAAATTATATTATGGTTTTTTATAATATTAAATATTAATTTGAAAGTTGGAATTGGAGAAAGAGGAAAAAAAGAAAAAGATAAGGATGGCTATGTTATTATTACAAAAGAAGAAGAGATAGTAAATGTTTATTGGTTTTGCTTATTAATTATAGAAGCTATAGCTTTTTATTCACTTGTGAGTTTGAATATAAACTTTAACTTATTTGTAATATTAGGATGGATTATAGCATTTGCTATAAATACTTTTGTTTTATACAGATATCTGAGACCTATTTTAAATAAATCACTTTCTTATGAAGCGGTTTACTGCCAGGTGCCAGAAAGGAATGAATATTATTAATGAATATTATTTTAAATTCAGAAAGCAATCTGTCTATTTATGAACAAATTATAAAATCAATTAAAAACTCAATTGTTAAAGAGGAAATAATACCAGGGGATATGTTACCGTCTATAAGATCATTAGCTAGAGATTTAGGTATAAGTGTAATTACTACAAAGCGTGCATATGAAGAACTTGAAAATGAAGATTTAATATATTCAGTTCAAGGAAAAGGTTTTTATGTTAAAGAGCCTAATAAAGAGAAACTTAAAGAGCAACAGCTTAAATCATTTGAAATTATGGCAGAAAAGTTAATTGAGGAAGGGCGAGATTTAGGACTTACATTAGATGATATGCAGGATGTGTTGAGGACTTTATATGAGGGAGGAAAGTAAGCTATGTCAATAATTATGAAATGTGAAAATATACAAAAAAAATATAAGGGTTTTTCTTTGAAAAATATTAATTTAACAATAGAAAGTGGGTATCTAACAGGACTTATAGGAGTTAACGGAGCAGGAAAAACCACATTAATAAATATTTTATCAGGGATAGATACAAAATTTTCAGGAGATTTATTTATAGATGGAATAAATGCTAGGGAAGATTTAGAAGCAGCTAAGAATAGAATTGGATTTATATCTGAAAAAAACTTATTTTTTATGGATAAAACACCTTTAGAAAATGGATTTTTATTAGGAAAATATTTTGAAAATTGGAGCATGGAAGAATATTATTTGTGGTTAGATAAAATGAATATTCCAAAAGGCCAGCTTATATATGAATTTTCTAAGGGAATGAAAATGAGGTTTCAACTTTGTTTTGCTATGGCACATAAGCCAAAGCTTCTTTTATTAGATGAACCAACAGCAGGATTTGATCCTATATTTAGAAAGGATTTTATAAAGATATTACAAGAAATATTAGATGATGATATTGGCATTTTAATGTCTACTCATATAACAAGTGATCTTGATAAGATAGCAGATTTTGTAGTTGTAATTGATAACGGGGAAATAAAATTAAATGATACTAAAGAAGCACTTGAAGATGAATTCAAAAGGAAATCATTAGAGAGTACTTTAAAAAAGAAGTTTAATATAGGAGATTTACTTAGCAGTAATAGGGGGTAAGGGAATATGAGTTTGTTTAAAGATGAAAGAAAAAGAATTAGTGATGGATATCATAAGTTTTTAATAGGAATAGTTTTATTCTTTTATTTCATACAAATTCAATCAGAAATTAGTTATAATAAAGTTTTATTAAAAAACTCTGATAAGGTTATTTCTGTAAGTTTTATTAGTGGAATATTAATAATAGGAATAGTTTTTTTAATATTTTATCTTAGTGAAAAGCTATTTTGGATAAAAGAACAAGGTCATAAAGTTTTCATAATGAGAAAATATGATAGTATACCTATTAGTAAAAAAGAAATCTATATTTCAAAATTTAAGGTAATAGTATATAATTCTTTAATTTTTATGTTTGGAGCTATGATAATTTATATTGGCACTTTAATATTTAATGATTATATTCATTTAAATGTTGTAAAAGATATTTTTAGTACTATAAAATTTTCCGTATTTATAATTATATTAATTATGATTATTTTTACTATAAATATCTTTGAAGACTATAGGAGTAAAAGGAAAAATAATAAATAAGTTTATTATTTAGTTTTTATGATAATTAATAGCTTACAATATTTCTTTAAATCCAAGAATTTGGTAGAGCATAAGTTTATTATGCAAATATAGTAAATGAAACAAGAAAAAATAAAATGAGCTGTACACTAATTATTTAGTGCGACAGCTCCTAAATACATAAAATATCATGAAAGAATAGTTGGTGAATTATGTGGATTAAGAGCATTAAATAATATTAGTTATAATTAAAGGAATAAACTTTGTGAAAAAAATAAATTTTACTTACATATAATTAGGTTTTGATGTATTATATAAAAGAAAAAAATAGATATAATACATACTATAGTGATTGGAGCAAAAAATGGAAATAAATATGTTTATACCAAAATATATGTTAACTTTTAAATGTATTGGTTCAGCTTGTACAGATACATGTTGTGCAGGGTGGGATATAAATATAGATGAAGATACATATAAAAAATATACTAACTGTACTGGAGAACTTAAAGAACTAGTACAAGGTAAATTTAGAGAGAATAAAAATAGTGATGATTATTTAAATAAAGGATTTATGATTTTAAAGGAGCATAATAAATGTCCATTTTTAAATGATAATTTGCTTTGTGATATTCATGGTGGAGTTGGGGAAGAAAATTTGTGTATAACATGCAAAAGGTTTCCTAGAGTATATAATATTATAGATAATATATATGAAAAATCAGGGTTAGCATCTTGTCCAGAAATATGTACTAAAGCATTTTTAAATAAAGAAAAAATGGAATTCATTGAAATTGAAGAAAGCGTGGATGAAAGTGCTATTGAGATAAGAAGAATAATTGATACTGAAGTTTTTGAGGGAAGTGATAATTTACTTCAATATTTTTGGGATATAAGAGTAAATTCTATAAATATAATGCAAAATAGGAATTTTTCTATTGAAGAAAGATTAGGTATATTGAAGTCTTTTTATAATAAAATTGAAGAGTATCATAATGAAAAAGATTTTGAGGGAATAGAAGTTCTTTTAGAAGAGTATAGTGAAGGAAATATTGATTTTGATTCCTTAAAAACTTTAGATTTAAATGAAAGTAATGAATTTTATTTAAGCCTTTTAGATGAAGAGTTAATAAAAAATATAAGAAGTGTTAGATTAAAAGAATGTGTTAAAGAGTATAAAAAAGAAATTTTAAAAGTAAATGATATTGTAAAGTACATAAATAATGAGAGAAGTCTTTTAAGTTTAATAGAGAAATATTCTTATATTTTAGAAAATTATTTAGTAAATCAGATATTTAAAGATTTAATCCCATTTAATAGAGGTGAAAGTTTAAATTTAAGTATAAATATATTAATTAATAGTTATAGAATAATAAAAGCTTATACAATTGGAATAGCCTTAAGTAATAAAGAAATAAACGAAGATTTAATTATAAGAGTTATACAAAGTTTAAGTAAGGATATAGAGCATAATAAAGTATTTAAAATTTTATTAGAATCAGATATATAAATAATGAAATGTGTTACTAAAAATTATACCTAATTGTTTAGCAACACATTTTTTTATATTTTAAATTTGTTATAATATTTATTATATTATATTGTAGGGGGATATGTAGAAATGAATTATGATTGTGGATTTACTAAGGAGAATAAATGGTTTAGATATCGTGCAGCAGCGATTATTATAGAAAAAGAGCATATTCTTTTTGCTGGAAATGAAAGAGAAAACTATTATTACTCTATTGGTGGTGGAGTTCATATTGGAGAATCAGCAGAGGAGGCTGTAAAGCGTGAAGTTTTAGAAGAAACTGGTGTTGAGTACGAAGTTGATAGATTAGTATTTATACATGAAAACTTTTTTATTGGAGATGGTAGTTTAGAAGGAAAGGAATGTCACGAGATAGCGTTTTATTTTTTAATGAAACCTAGAGGAACACAAGAATTAAATAGTAATAGTTATACTCAAGGTGTTAAAGAAAATATGTATTGGTTACCTATAGATAAGTTAAATGAATATAAAGCATATCCAACATTTTTTAGAGAAAAATTAAAAAATATAAAAAGTGAAATTGAGCATATTATTACTTACGAAGAGTAAATTTTAATGGGAGTTATATTTATTGCAAAGTGATATTAGAAAATAAATAGAAAGATTAGGAAAACAAATGAAGATGGAAATTGTAGTATTAGTATTAATAAGTATATTAATACTAATAAAACCATATGAGTCAAAAGTAAAGGGATATGTTGGAGAAAAGCTTGTAGCTAAGAAATTAAGTAAATTAAATAAAAGAAAATATAAGATAATAAATAATTTACTTTTAAAAACATCAAGAGGAACTACACAAATAGATCATATAGTTGTATCTAGATACGGAATATTTGTTATTGAAACAAAAAATTATAAGGGAATAATAACTGGAAATGAATATGATGATAGTTGGAATCAAATACTATTTAACAATAAAGAAGTATTAAGAAATCCAATAAAACAAAATAATGGACATATTAAAGCATTAAAAGATGCTATACCAACATTAAAGTATAAAAAAATAAAATCAATAATTGTATTTACTAAAAGGTCAAAACTAAAGGTTAATACTGAAACTACAGTTATATATTATAATAAAGTAATTAAAGTAATTAAAAGAAGTAGAAAAAAAGAGTTTACAAAAGAAGAAGTTGATTATATCTATAAAAAACTTAATGAACTAAATATTGATTGTTTTAAGCAAAGGGTAGTTCATGTAAAGAATGTAAAAAGAAATATTAAAGAAGCTGAAAAGAAATTAATAAAAAATAAATGTCCAAGATGTGGGGAAAAGTTAAAAAAGAAAAAAGGGAAATATGGAAAAATTAAAAGATGTAAAAACTATCCAAAATGTACTTTTAAAATTAATATGTAGTATAAAAGAATATATAGAAAAGTGGTGATAGTAATGGTTGATTTGTGTTTATTAGGTTGTGGAGGTGGAATGCCAATGCCATTTAGAAGTTTATCTGCTTGTCTTTTAAACTTTAAAGGCAGAAAGATTCTTATAGATTGTGGAGAAGGTACGCAAGTTTCTATGAGGATGGTAGGATGGGGATTTAAATCAATTGATATAATTTGTATAACTCATTGCCATGGAGATCATATTATTGGATTACCTGGAATTTTATCTACTATAGGAAATAGTGGTAGAGTAGAACCCTTAACAATAATAGGACCAGAAGGAATAACAGAAGTAGTAAATGGACTTAGAGTAATTGCTAAATATTTACCTTATGAACTTAATATAATTGAAAATCCTAAAGAAGTTAATTTAAATGTAAATAAAGAAAATTTAGATGTAGTAAATGAGAATGGACAAATAAAATTAAGTACTTTAGAAGTTGATCATTCATTACCGTGTTTAGGATATAGCTTTTATTTTAATCGTGATAGGAAGTTTTCAGTAGAAAAGGCTGAAGAAAATAATGTTCCTAAAGTTTTATGGAATAAGCTTCAAAAAGGAAATGAAAATGTTATTATATATCAAGGAAGAGAGTATAAAAAAGAAATGGTTCTTGAGGATAATCGAAAAGGAATAAAATTAAGTTTAATTACAGATAGTAGACCAGAAGAAGAAATGATTAATTTTATAAAAGAAAGTGATTTATTTATTTGTGAAGGTACATATGGAAATAATGATGATATAGAAAAAGCTATTAAAAATAAGCATATGACATTTGCTGAAGCTGCAAAACTTGCTAGTAATAGTAAATGCAAAGAACTTTTATTAACACATTTTACTCCAGCTATGATAGAGCCTAAATTATATGAAGATAATGCAAGAAGTATTTTTGAAAATACAATAATAGGTGAAGATAGATTAATAAAGACTCTTAGCTTTTCTAAGTAAGGAGATTTTAATTTCCTTTATTAAACAAGATGAGAAAGGACTTATAAAAGCAAAAATTGACTAAAAATAGGGTTAAAGGTAAAATTATCAATATAAATAAATTTAGATAATACATTAACTAATGATTATATATTAGAAATTTTTATAAAATAAATTAACTTATTATAAATGGGGGAAGTTAAATGTATAATGAGATAAATAAGAAATTAGAAAAGTTAAAAGAGTCTATAAAATTAAAAAAAATTCTAAAGAGAGAAATAGATATATTAGAAAATCAATTAGAAAAAGATGAAAAGAAGTTATATGATTTAGAAAAAGTTTTAAAAAAGGAAAAGAAAGATGTTGATAATTTAAATAAGATTTCAGTTTCAAATATAATAGCTACTGTGTTAAATAATAAAGAAAGTAAATTAGAAAAAGAAGAACAAGAGTATATAATGGTTAAGCTAAAATATGATGAATTATCAGCAAGAATAAATATTTTAAAAGAAGATTTAAATAGCAAAAGAAGTAGATTAAAAGAATTAGATAATTGTGAAGAAGAATACAATAAAGCAATAAATGAAAAGATTAAGTTGATAAAAGATTATGGAAATTATGATATTAAAGAAAAAATATTAAATTTAGATAAAAGAATTAATAATATCCTTAATGAAAGTAGAGAAGTTAAGGAGGCTTATTCCGCTGGAAGCAAGTTAATTATAGAAGTAAATCATGCAAAGGATGAATTAAGAAGTGCTAAAAATTGGGGCATTCTTGATATTGCAGGTGGTGATATGATGTCATCTATAGTTAAACATAATAAAATAAAAAAAGCAAATGATAGATTTTATAAGATTACAGAATTAATTAGTGATTTTAATAAAGAACTTAAAGATATTAATTTAAGTAACCTATCATTTTCTAGAACTAGCATGACGTTCGATTTGTTTTTTGATAATATATTTACTGATATTTCAGTACAAAATAAAATTAATGATGCATTAAACAGTATTGAAGAATTAAAGACCAAAGTAGAACGTATTATAAATGAGTTACAAAGAAGAGATGATAGGCTAGAAGTTGAGTTAAAAGAGGTAAAAAAAGAATTAAATTTATTAATAGAAGAGTTATAATTAAAGCTGGGTGCTATACTAAAAATAGCATCCAGTTTTTGTTAGTGCTTCACAATCTATTAATAGTATTTAACAAAAATAAATTTGTGCTATAATGGTGTAGTTGAAAATTTAAAGAGATTGGGGGTATAAGATTGAGTAAAGATATTATAAAAAAGCTAACCCTTGAGATAAATAAACATGAAAGTTTAGAAGATAAAGAACTTAAAATTATAAAGTTCCAACTTTTAAGAAAAAGTATGATTTTAAAAGTTGTTTTAAGAGGAAAAGAAAAATTAGCTTACGAGGAAGAAGAACTAATTAAAAAAATTATTTGTAAAACTTTAATGATAAGAATTACTGTAGAAATAGTTTTTTATAGAGATGCTTCAGATATTACATTAGATGAGGTAATACAAAATCATTGGATTGAATGTATTTCTGAAACAATAAAAAAGACACCATTATGTAAAAGTCTTTTATTAAATTGTAGAAAAGAAGTTAATGAAAATAAAGTATCTGTATTTAATGGATATGATAAATTAACAGAACATCTAAAAGGTAAAGGTGGTGAAAAGAGTTTAGAAGATACTGTTAAAGCAATGTTTGGTATATCTTGTAGATTTGAAATAAAATATGATCCAGCTATGGAAGTAGTAATAGACTATGCAGCAAGAGAAAAGGAAGAAAAAGAACTGTTAAACAAAGCTATGCAAGCTAGAGTTCAAGAAATGAGCAAAGCTTCAACGGCTGCAAGTAAACCAGCAGAGAAAAAGCCAGTTGAAAAGAAACCATATGAAAAGAAAGAAAATAGTTATAAGAGAGAGCCAAAGGCTGAAAATGCTATATATGGTAGAAATATTTCTATTGAAGCTACTCCAATAAATGAAATAAATGAAAGATCAGGATATGTAGCAGTTTTAGGAGATGTATTTAAAGTAGAAACTATGGAAACTAAAACTGGCAAGATAATATTAACATTCTATATAACTGATTATACTAGCTCTATAACAGTTAAATGTTTCTTAAAACCACAGGAAAAAGATGAAGTTCTGGATAATGTTAAAAAGGGGCTTTACTGTAAAGTTAGAGGTGAAGCAGTATATGATACTTATCAAAGAGAAGTAGTTATAATGGGTAGAGATATCTTGAAGATGAAAAAGATGGAGAAAATGGATGGAGCTGAAGAAAAAAGAGTTGAGCTTCACTGTCATACTACAATGAGTGCAATGGATGGTGTTACACCAGTTTCAAAAATTGTAGAGAGAGCAGCAAAATGGGGGCATCCTGCTATAGCTATTACAGATCATGGTGGTGTTCAAGCATTCCCAGATGCACAAATTGCAGCTAAAAAGAATAAAATAAAGGTTATTTATGGTGTAGAAGGATATTTAGTAGATGATGGTGTACCATTAGCTTTAAATGAAAAAGGTCAAAATTTAGATGATACTTATGTTGTATTTGACTTAGAAACAACAGGATTTTCATCTAAAAATGATAAGATAATTGAAATAGGAGCTGTCAAAATTCAAAATGGAGTTATTATAGATAACTTTAGTGAATTTGTTAATCCAAGAAGACCAATACCTTATAATATAACAGAGCTTACAGGAATAAATGATGATATGGTAAGGGATGCACAAGCCATAGAAGATGTATTACCAAGGTTTATAGAGTTTATAGGAGATTCAGTTGTTGTAGCACATAATGCAGGTTTTGACTGTAGCTTTATATCTAAAAATTGCAATGATTTAGGTTTAGTATTTACACCAACAGTAGTAGATACGGTGCCACTTTGTAGATTTTTATATCCAGAATTAAAATCTGTAAAGTTAAATCTTGTAGCAAAACATTTAGGAGTTAAGCTTGAAAGTCATCATAGAGCTGTAGATGATGCTAAAGCAACAGCTGATATTTTAGTTGAGTGTTTTAAAAAGATAAAAGAAGAGTTGGAAGTAGAAACTTTAGAAGATCTAAATAAAATATTCTTAGAAAAGGTTGATATTAAAAAGTTACCAACTTACCACATAATAATTTTAGCAAAAACGCAAGCTGGAATTAGAAATTTATATAAACTTGTATCAGAAGCTCATATAGATAATTTCTTTAGAAGACCAAGAACTAAGAGGTCTAGACTTATGGAAATGAGAGAGGGACTTATAATTGGAGGGGCTTGCGAAGCTGGAGAAATTTATAGGTCTGTAGTTGGTGGTAAAAGTGATGAAGAAATAAAAGATGTAATGAGTTTTTATGATTATGTAGAAATTCAACCTATTGCTAATAATGCGTACATGATTGAAAAAGGTTCAGTAAAGGATGAAGATGAACTTAAGGATATTAATAGAAAAATTTATGATTTAGCAAAAGAAATTAATAAGCCTACTGTAGCAACTTGTGATGTTCATTTTCTAGATCCTCATGATGAAGCATTTAGAAGAATAATTATGGCAGGTCAAGGATTTGGAGATGCTGATAATCAGCCACCTCTTTATTTAAGAACTACAGAAGAGATGTTAAAGGAATTTTCATATTTAGGAAGTGATATTGCTAAAGAAGTAGTTATTAAAAATCCACAAGCAATAGCAAATTCCGTAGAAGAAAACTTAAAGCCTATTCCTGATGAAACTTATCCACCTAAGATTGAAGGTGCAGATGATGATATTAGAAATATGACAATGAATAAGGTTCATTCTATTTATGGTGATTCACTTCCAGAAGTAGTACAAAAAAGATTAGATAAAGAGTTAAATTCTATTATAAATAATGGATATGCTGTACTTTATCTAATTGCACAAAAGTTAGTTGCAAAATCTTATTCAGATGGATATTTAGTAGGTTCAAGAGGATCTGTTGGTTCATCTTTTGTTGCAACTATGTCAGATATAACAGAAGTTAATGGGTTGCCACCACATTATGTATGCCCTAAATGTAAGAAGTCACATTTCTTCTTAGATGGTTCTGTAAGTTCAGGAGCTGACTTAGAAGATAAGGATTGTCCAGATTGTGGTGTACCATATATAAAAGATGGTCATGATATTCCATTTGAAACTTTCTTAGGATTTGAAGGAGATAAAGAACCTGATATAGACTTAAACTTCTCTGGAGATAACCAAGGTGATATTCATAAATACACAGAGGTTTTATTCGGAAAGGGATACGTATTTAAGGCTGGAACAATAGGTACAGTTGCGGAAAAAACAGCTTATGGATTTGTTAAGAAATACTTAGACCAAAAGGGAATTATTGTATCACAAGCAGAAATTGAAAGGCTAACTATTGGATGCACAGGTATTAAAAGAACAACAGGACAGCATCCAGGGGGAATAATGGTTGTACCTAATTATACAGATGTTTATAATTTTACACCAATTCAAAGACCAGCAGATGATTCTACATCAGATGTAACAACTACACATTTTGATTATCACTCTATTTCAGGAAGACTATTAAAGCTTGACATACTAGGTCACGACGATCCGACAGTACTTAGAATGTTACAAGATATAACAGGTTTAGATCCAAAGACTATACCTCTTAATGATAAAAAAGTACTGTCTTTATTTACATCACCTGAAGCTTTAGGTGTTACAAAAGAAGAGCTTGAATGTGAAGTTGGTTCTTATGGCTTGCCAGAGTTTGGAACAAAATTCGTTCGTCAAATGCTTGTAGATACACAACCACAAACATTCTCAGATTTAGTTAGAATATCTGGACTTTCTCATGGTACTGACGTTTGGCTTAATAATGCTCAATATTTTATTAAAGAAGGATATACTACACTTAGAGATTGTATTGCAACAAGAGATGATATCATGGTTTATCTTATGTATAAAGGTGTTGAGCCTAAAACTGCATTTACAATAATGGAAAGTGTAAGAAAAGGTAAGGGTTTAACAGAAGATTTTGAGAAAACCATGAAGGAAAATAATGTTGAAGATTGGTATATAGAAAGTTGTAAAAGAATCAAGTACATGTTCCCTAAAGGTCATGCCGTTGCTTATGTTATGATGGCTGTTAGAGTTGCCTATTATAAGGTATATTATCCTTTAGCATATTATGCAACTTACTTTACTGTAAGAGGTGCAGATGATTTTGATGCAGACTTAGTATGTAAGGGAGAAACTGCAGTTCATGCAAAACTTCAGGAGTTATATGCACTTGGTAATCAAGCAAGTGTAAAAGATAAGGGATTAATTACTGTTTTAGAGCTTTCTTTTGAAATGTATAAAAGAGGATTTAAAATGCTTAAGGTAGATTTATATAAATCAGATGCAACTAAATTCTTAATAGTAGATAATGCATTAAGGCCACCACTGAGTTCATTGCAAGGAGTTGGAGTAAATGCAGCTAAATCAATTGCAGAAGCAAGAAATGATGGTGAATTTATCTCAAAGGAAGATTTAAGATTAAGATCAAAGGTATCTAAAACGGTAATTGAGACGTTAAGCAATCATGGTTGTTTACAAGGCATGTCTGAAACAAATCAACTATCATTATTTTAAAATAAACAATTAAAAGGACTAATCATTATTGGTTAGTCCTTTTTAATAACTTTTTTTTATTACTTAAATTTATTTTATATATAATTTGTATAAATAAATTTAACATACGAACAATTAGTATATAAATAACATAAAATATATCTAAGCAATAATAAAGGAGATTAATGTGAGTTACAATTCAATTTATGATATTGTTGGATTTAATAATGAGGTAAATAGACTTGAAACTCAAGCTAAATTAGGGTGGAAAAAGGAATTTAGAACTTTAAAATGGTTAGGCATTAAAGATGGAATGAGGATCCTAGATGTTGGTTCAGGAACAGGCGTATATACTGAATTATTATTAGAAAATTTACCTCACAGTTTAGTAACTGCTTTAGAGGTTGATAGAAAGTTATTTGATATCTCAAAGGAACGTTTAAGTGATTATGATGGCAATAGACTTAATTTAAAGCTTGCTTCTATAAAAAATAGTGGTCTTAAAGAAAATAGTTATGATTTTGTAGTGTGTAGATTTGTATTTCAGCATCTAGAAAGCCCTATGGAAGCAACAAGAGAAATATATAAATTATTAAAGCCAGGAGGAATAGTAGTAATTATTGATTCAGATAGAGGAATGCATGGAGTAAGTGACCCAGATATGTTATTTAAGAGTGGGAGAGGATTTATTAATCAAATAGAAAAAAGGGCAGGTTGGAATAGAGAAATTGGACGCAAACTTATTAAAATGCTAAAATATACTGGGTTTGAACAGCTAGATTTTGAAGCAGTAACTGTTCATAGTGATTTAGTTGGTATAAAAAATATTCTTGGAGATAATAAAGTACCATCAGATATAATTAAAATGGTTAGTAGAAGTAACCCAAGATTAGCTAAAATTATGAGAATTTGTAGTGATAGTACTGAAAGAGAGAAATGTACAATGATATTTTTAAACTTAATGGCAAAGGGCAAAAAGCCTATTGATTAACATAGAAAATAAAAAGGGGCATAAAGACCCTTTTTATTTTAATTTTCCAGATATATTAAGTTCTAAAGTCAAATTTAGTTGAACATTTTTTACAAGTAACAACTATATTACCTTTACCTCTTGGAAGTCTAAGTTTTTGTTTGCAGTTAGGACATTTGGTGATTTTGTAGTTACGATACTGAGTATATTTAAATTTAATATTCTCAAACATATAAGATAAATTATTTAAATTATATACAGGTAAGTTATAAGGAATAGATTTACCAAATTTTTTTAAAAATTTATTTGTATATGTATAGAAAACATTATATTCATCTTTTCTTTTATATATTTTCTTCGAAAACGCTCTATATACAGCATAAAATAAAATAATTGTCCCTAAAATTCTAGTGAAATCAAAAATATTAAAGATACAAGATATTAAAATTAATACTATTGATAATAAATCAAAACCATAAGTTCCATTTAAAAAGTTCATATAATCACCCCAAATCAGAAATTTAATATATATATAGTTTTTAAAAATAATTATAATATAAATTTAAGAGTTGTACAATTTATTTTATATTAAAAAGTAATGAATAAAAAGTTAATAGTATATTAAAAAAGTAAATATAAAAGTTCTAATTAAAAAACAAGCATACAGCTATTATTTGAAATAAAACAATGGCAGGAAATCCTAAGGTGAATTTTAAGTGTTTTGTTTTATGTCTGAAAGTATACATTCCAAGTATACCTCCAATACTACCACCTATAAGAGCTAATATAAAAAGTGTTTTTTCACTTATTCGCCACTGATTCAATTTAGCTCTTTGTTTATCTATGGACATAAGAGTAAAAAGTAGTATGTTGGTAAATGCTATATAAATAAATATAAATTTCATAAAACCTCCTAAATAAAAAACACTGAATTATATTCATATCAGTGTTTATTATAAAAACACAATAAAAATCTGATTATCCGCTAAAACACAGTATCTATCAGCATTTTCAAGGAAACAAACACATCAATTTACTACTTATTTACTACTAACGAATGAGCCTTGATACGCAAGTTTTCCTAGATATGCAAAGATATGGTACAGCATATCAGTATTGAAACAAGAAAAAATTGAATAACTCATAGATTATGGAACGCCTAAAATGACGTTCCTTTTCTATTTTCAGCCGTTCTTATTGGACGGCTTTTTTATTACCCAAAATGAAAGGAGCATTAGATTTATGAAAAAGACATTGAAACGATTGTGTACGGGCTTCTTAGCTCTTGCAACTGTCGTTACTGCTTTACCGACTACACCCGTTCATGCAGAAAGCAAGCAATACTGGACGGAAAGTGCAGAGCGTGTCGGTATCATTGAAAAAGTAATGAATGACGGTTCTATCGGTTCTACATTTAATGAGGGCATGATGAAAGTTGAGGGCGAAACTGCCTATTGTATTGACATTAACACAGATTTTAAGAATGGCTACAAGACCAGAGCTGACGCAAGCTCACGCATGAGTGCCGACCAGATTTCAGATGTGGCGTTATCCTTAGAGTATGTCAAACAGTATAGTGAAGCTCACAAGGAACTGAACTACAAACAAGTCTATCTGTTGGAACAATGTGTAGTCTGGCAGAGATTGAGCGTACATCTTGGCTGGCAATGTGATAACGTGCGAGCTTCTTATGATGAAATTCCAAAGGCAACGCAGGACGAAGTTTTCGCTGGTGCAAGAGCCTTTGTCAAAGAAAATAAAGGACGCTATGAATGTGGCGGTTATATCTACTCTGGCGAGGGGCAGGAATTGGGACAATTCTGGGCGAAGCTGAATGTCGGAAATGCGAAACTGCAAAAGACTTCCAGTAATACCAGCATTACAGACGGTAACGGGAATTACTCTATTGCAGGTGCGACCTATGGTGTCTTTTCTGATAAGGACTGCACGAAACAGCTTGCCACCCTTACGACTGATGAAAACGGAAATACAGATGTTGCAGAGGTAAAGGCTGGCACAGTTTATATCAAGGAACTATCCGCACCAGCAGGATATAAAGTGGATAAAACAATCTATCCATTAACAATCAAAGCTGGCGAAACAGCGACCTTGAAAGTATCAGATACACCCAAAGTAACAGACACTTTGATTGAGCTTTTCAAGATTGATATGGAAACACAGAAAGACAATCCGCAGGGAAACGCTTCTTTAGCAGGTGCGGAATTTACATGGAAGTATTATGCTGGCTTCTATAACAAAGACAATCTCCCTGCCGAAGCTACTCGTACATGGGTTACAAAGACAATCGCTGAAACAGACAGCGACGGAACAACCCACTACATCACAAAATTAGCGGACGCATACAAGGTATCTGGCGACAGTTTCTATATGCAGGACGGCAAGGCGGTTCTTCCACTTGGGACGCTAACCATAGAAGAAACAAAAGCTCCAAACGGCTACTTATTAGAGGGTGCATATATGCAGGCTGGCGATAAGTCCGAACAGATAAAAGGCTTATACCTTACACAGATTACCGAGGACGGCGACCTTGCCGTACTATCTGGAAGTAACCAGTTTTCCGTATCAGACAAGGTTATCCGTGGCGGTGTGGAAATTCAGAAACGAGATTTAGAAACGGGTGATACGAAGCCACAAGGAAGTGCCACTTTGAAAGATACTGCTTTTGACATCATTTCCTTAAATGACAATTCTGTTTTGGTTGAGGGCAAGCTATACAAGACAAATGAAGTGGTAAAGACAATTCGTACCGATATTGAGGGTATCGCTTCTACTTCTGCCGACCTTTTACCTTATGGAAATTTCCGTATCGTTGAGAGTGAAGCTCCAAACGGATATTTGACAGACGGTGCAAAACCGATTGATTTTGCAATCACAGAAAACGGGAAAATCGTGGACTTAACCGACGAAGCCCACTCTATCTACAATCAGATTAAGCGTGGGGATATTGAGGGCGTGAAAATCGGAGCAGGCACACACAAACGTCTTGCTGATGTTCCCTTTAGGATCACAAGCAAGACAACGGGCGAAAGTCATATTGTGGTAACTGATGATAACGGGCAGTTCTCCACTTCTTCTGAATGGGCTTCTCACAAGCACAATACCAACGCAGGAAAGACCAGCGAGGACGGTGTGTGGTTTGGAACTTCTGAACCAGACGATAGCAAGGGTGCATTACCTTATGATACTTATATCATTGAAGAAATGCGTTGTGATAGTAACAAAGGCTTTGAACTTATCCCACCTTTTGAAATTGTGGTATCAAGAAATAATCTTGTGATTGATTTAGGAACGCTGACTGATGAATACGAAAAAGAAATCTCTATCCATACCACAGCAACCAGCAAGGACGGCGAAAAGACTATCCTTGCAGGAAAAGAAGTAACAATCGTTGATACTATAAAATTGGACGGACTTACAAAAGGCACAAAATACCAGCTCAAAGGCTGGCAGATGTTAAAAGAAGAAAATGCCGAGCTTATCATTGATGGGAAACGTGTAGAAAATGATTATACCTTTGTTGCTGATGATGAAGAAATGAAAGTGGAAATTTCCTATACATTCAATGCGTCTGCTTTAGGTGGCAAGAACCTTGTTACCTTTGAAGAATTGTATGATTTGAGCAATCCAGACGAACCCGTGAAAGTTGCGGAACACAAGGACATTGAGGACGACGGACAGACTGTATTGATTACAGAGCGTATCATCAAGATACATACAACTGCTACCGATAAGGACGGCAACAAAGAGCTTGAAGCTGGAAAAGAGGTAACAATCATTGATACCGTAACCTTAGAGGGCTTAGAAGTCGGTACACAGTACAAACTTGTGGGCTGGCAGATGTTGAAAGAAGAAAATGCAGAACTTCTTATCAACGGAAAGCGTGTGGAAAGTGATTATACGTTTACCGCTGACAGCGAAGCTATGAAAGTGGAAGTTGCTTTTATGTTTGACGCTACTTCTCTTGACGGCAAACAGCTTGTAACTTTTGAAGAATTATACGATTTCAGCAATCCAGACGAGCCGAAGAAAGTTACCGAGCATAAGGATATTGAGGATAAGGGACAGACGATTACTTTTAAGGAAAAGCCAGAAGAACCAGAAAAACCCGAAACACCACCGACACCAGAAAAGCCTAGCAGACCTAGCGACAGTCCCAAAACGGGCGATAACACAAACTTTTACGGACTGCTTGCACTTCTTTTGACTTCTGGTGCTGGACTGGCAGGTATCTTCTTCTACAAACGCCGTAAAATGAAGAAATCATAAGGCGGTAACGATATGATGAAAGAAAAATCACGCTCTCCGCCGAAGTGGTCAAACGGCAGACTTCCGCTTATTCTGGCTTGTCTACCAACAACCTGCAAGAACACGGATAGTCAAGGGTGCGAAAGCATTGATTTTACCCTTTACTATCTGTGGGATTGCTGGTACTTCCCGAACCGCCAGAATAAGAAATCACAATCAATTAACTTATCAAAATAGAAAGAAATGAGGTAAAACATTATGGAAATGAAATATGTCGTGCCAGATATGGCACAGTCTTTTGGAACTTTTGAATTTGCAGGCGAAAGTGAGCCAGTCTTTGAAAGAGATAAAAATAACCGCAGGGTCTTAGCCAGACGAAGCTATAACCTTTATTCTGACGTACAGAAAGGCGAAAATGTTGTAGTGGAAATTCCCGTGCAGGCAGGCGAAAAGCATTTCAAGTATGAGCAGAAAGTAAAACTTGTCAATCCGAAGTTATACGGCAGAGGTTACGCTATCGGGGATATGGGACATACCGATTATGTGTTAGTTGCTGATGATATTGTAGCAGTTGAAGAAAAGTAAAGGAGTGAAGAATTTATGAGATTATCAAACGGTTTTGTTATTGACAAAGAGAAAACATTTGGAGAATTAAAATTTACAGCGGTGCGTGATGTTTTCTTACAGAATGAGGACGGGACACCGAGTACCCAGCTTAAAAAGCGTATCTATGATTTGAAGTGCAGTCTGCATGGTGGAATTATCCCCGTATCTGTACCGCCAGAAGTACCGTTAAAGGACTTTCCGTACAATGCAGTTGTGGAACTTGTCAATCCAGTAGCCGATACGGTATCAAGAAAGACCTATACGGGTGCAGATGTGGACTGGTATGTAAAGGCAGAGGATATTGTGTTGAAGAATAAAGGTAACCAGAACGCAGGCAATCCACAGAACCATACACCGCAGGGACAGACGAAGAAATAGAATGATACAATCAGCTTTTTACTTTGAATAAAGTGTAAAGAAAAGTTATAATCTATGTATATTTTTATAATGTCAAAGCAGGTTGACAAATTGCCAACAAAGATTGGTTGAAGAAAACTCTTATTTTTGTAATACTATTCTTGCGGTCGCAAATAAAGAATACTATTAGGAGGCAATATATGAATTTTAATGAAAAGCTGATAAACCTTAGAAAATCAAAGGGACTTTCTCAAGAAGAATTAGGAAATGAGTTAAAAGTTTCCAGACAAACAATTTCAAAATGGGAGTCATGTCAATCTTATCCAGATTTTCAACGCTTAGTATTGTTAAGCGATTATTTTGGATTAACATTAGACGAATTAGTAAGAGATATTGATGTACAAGAGGTAAGAGAAAAAAACTTGAATAACGAAAAACTATCTTCAATATACAGCGATATGAATGAAGCAAAAAATTTTATTAGAGTTTGTCTTGTTATTGGTGTAGTAATTCTTATCTTTTTTGCAATGATTGTTACGTATGGAATATTCTTTGTAAAATAAAATGTAAATTCTTGTATATCAATCAAAGCAGTTAGTTTTAGGATTGACTGCTTTTTTCGTACCCAGAAAGGAGTGATTGATTTATGCAAAAGATTTGGAATAAAGGACACCGTATTAAAGCCAGTGACAAGCACTACGCTCCGCAGGGACAGCCGAAAAAATAGGATTGCTAACTAGATTTTCATTGTAGAGGATATATGGAACTGTTATAATATGGGTATGGTGAAAGCGACAAATTAGTAGTTTTGGAGGTAATACGGTATGAAATATATAGGTGGTATTATAACGGCATATATTGTTTTACTCGTTTTGGATATAATACAAAGCAGAAATCACAAACGAACTCAATCTATAAAAAAATTCACTATAAGAACAATAACTGATGTATCATTTATATGTGCAATAGGTGCTTTGTTTGTACTTGTTGTCTTTATTTGGGGATTTTGGAGTGAACCTGAAAATTTTTGTTCTAAAAGATATTTGATGATCATTATCCCATTTTCTATTATTTGGTTTGGAGTTACTTTTTTTGGTATGATTGCTCCGTTAAAAGGAGTGTGGGAGATAAAAGTTGAAGAAGATAATATCACGGTTATTAAAATGTTTATTTTTAGAAGACATTGGAAAATATCAGACATATCCTATTGTAAAATGAAACGCGGTGGTATGAATGTGTATGTCAATGGAAGAAAGAAAAAAGCATTTTTTGTTGATGGTATGACAGACCATTTTGATAACTTTATAAAACGGATGGAAAAAGAGGGAAAAGAGATTATTATTCCAGAGCCAAAAGAAAAGAACTAAGTGTATTAAAAAAAGTGAATTTTAGTTTTGCAACTTTATATCCATACATACAAAGCAGTTAGTCTTAGGATTGACTGCTTTTTTCATACCCAGAAAGGAGTGATTGATTTATGCGTAAGATTTGGAATAAAGGACATCGTATCAGAGCCAGCGACAAACACCTTGTTTACCATTATTGTATAGGAACGCTTCTGCTTGTATTCGTGGCGGTTCTCTTGCTACTCAATATCAAACAGCTCATGCGTACCGATTGGGAGCATTTCAGCTTGTTAGAAAATGGCTTGACGCTTTCCTCTTACAACTTGATAACCATACTGATAGCGACTGGTGTTTGTGCATTGGTCGCTTTTCTATATTACCGCTTCTGTTACGACAGTTTCAAGAAGCTCCTGCACCGTCAAAAGCTGGCAAGAATGATACTGGAAAATAAGTGGTATGAAGCCGATACCGTACAAGACAGCGGTTTTTTTACTGACCTGCAAAGCAGATCAAGGGAAAAAATCGTCTGGTTTCCGAAGATTTATTATCAAATGGAAAAAGGCTTGCTTCATATCCGCTGTGAAATTACGCTGGGGAAATATCAAGACCAGCTTTTACGGTTAGAGGATAAATTGGAAAGTGGCTTGTATTGTGAGCTGACCGACAAAACTCTGCATGACGGCTATATCGAATACACTCTGCTTTATGATATGATAGCAAACCGCATTACCATTGATGAAGTACGGGCAGAAAACGGCTGTCTTAGACTGATGAAAAATCTTGTCTGGGAATATGACACACTCCCTCACGCTCTGATTGCTGGTGGGACTGGTGGCGGTAAAACCTATTTTCTGCTGACGCTCATTGAAGCCTTACTGCATACCGACGCTGTCCTTTATATCTTAGACCCGAAGAATGCTGACCTTGCAGACTTAGGGACAGTTATGGGAAATGTGTATCACACCAAAGAAGAAATGATAGATTGCGTCAATGCCTTTTATGAGGGTATGGTACAGCGAAGTGAGGAAATGAAGCGACACCCGAACTATAAGACGGGCGAAAACTACGCCTATCTGGGACTGCCACCCTACTTTCTTATCTTTGATGAATATGTGGCGTTTTTTGAAATGCTGGGGACGAAAGAAAGCGTGGGATTACTTAGCCAGTTAAAGAAAATCGTTATGTTAGGACGACAAGCAGGTTATTTCCTTATCGTTGCCTGCCAGCGTCCAGACGCAAAGTATTTCTCGGACGGTATCAGAGATAACTTCAATTTTCGTGTGGGACTTGGGCGTATCAGCGAATTAGGTTACGGTATGCTGTTCGGTTCAGATGTGAAAAAGCAGTTTTTCCAGAAGCGTATCAAAGGGCGTGGCTATTGTGATGTAGGAACAAGCGTCATCAGTGAATTTTACACGCCTTTAGTCCCAAAAGGACATGATTTTTTACAAACTATCGGCTCTCTTACACAAGCAAGGCAGGACGGGACGGCAACGTGCGAAGCGAAAGGCGACGGCTCGGACTAGCCGTTGCTGGTGTGGCGTAAGCCACGCCAGCAGGTAAAACCCCTCGGTATCTAACAGAGGGGTACGTTTGCAAATAGACAATAGACAAAAAACATAGGAAACATAAGGCTTCTGGCATGGTTTCCTAACAAAAATCGGCTGTGAAGTCGCTTTAAAAAACTTCACACTTTACAGATTGGGGGTATGGTTCTGAATGAAGAACAATGGATAAAAGAATTACGGGAGAAACGGATTGCTTACGGTATCTCACAAGGCAGGCTGGCGGTGGCTTCTGGTATCACAAGGGAATATCTCAACAAGATAGAAAGCGGAAAAATGAAGCCGTCAAAGGAACTTTTGGAAAATCTGCATAAGGAACTGGCAAGGTTCAATCCAGAAGCACCGCTTACCATGCTGTTTGATTATGTAAAAATTCGTTTTCCCACGCTGGATATACAGCACATCATCAAAGATATATTAAAACTGAATATCAATTATATGCTCCATGAAGATTACGGACATTACAGCTATACGGAGCATTATTCTTTAGGGGACATCTTTATCTATACGTCGGCTGACGAAGAAAAAGGTGTCCTTTTAGAATTAAAGGGGCGTGGTTGCCGACAGTTTGAAAGTTACCTGCTGGCACAGCAAAGAAGCTGGTATGATTTTCTTATGGACGCACTCGTAGATGGTGGCGTGATGAAGCGTATCGACCTTGCTATCAACGACCATACGGGCATTTTGGATATTCCAGAGCTTGCGGAAAAATGCAGGAAACGGGAATATATCGGAAAGTCCAGAAGCTATAAGTTTTACCAGTCGGGCGAGCTTATCAAGCACAGAGAGGACGGCAGAGAATATATGGGACGTACCCTTTATCTTGGGTCGCTGAAATCAGATGTGTATTTCTGTATCTATGAAAAGGACTATGAGCAGTACGTCAAGTTAGGGACACCGCTTGATGAAGCCGACATTATCAACCGTTTTGAAATACGGCTTCGGAATGAACGAGCCTATTATGCAGTACGAGATTTGCTGACCTATTATGACGCAGAGCAGACCGCCTTTTCTATCATCAACCAGTATGTGCGGTTTGTTGATGAAGAACCAGACAAGCGAAAAAATGACTGGAAACTCAATGACCGCTGGGCGTGGTTTATCGGCGATAACAGACAGAGCTTGAAGCTGACGACAAAGCCAGAGCCTTATACCTTAGACCGTACATTGCGGTGGGTACAAAGGCAGGTAGCACCAACCTTGAAAATGCTGAAAAAGATTGATAAGGGAAACGGTACAGACTACATGGAAACAATCGAACAGCAGGCAAAGCTTACAGAAAAGCATGAAATAATAATCAAACAGCAGACGACCTCTGCAAAAGATTTGGTGGAAAGTTAGGAGTGATAAAAATGTGGTTATTATTAAAAGACTTCCTGCTGGTATCTATGGGAATGGGTATCGGCGTAGTCTTGATGTGCATTTTGAATGTCGGCAAAGAAGCTGACTGTGAAATGAAACAATTAAAAGAAAGTGAGGACAATTAAATGAATTTCGGACAAAATTTATATCAATGGTTTTTATCAAACGCACAGAGCTTAGTGCTTATGGCGATCGTGGTTATCGGTATCTACTTAGGGTTCAAGCGTGAATTTTCCAAACTTATCGGCTTTTTGGTAGTTGCCTTGATTGCTGTCGGCTTGGTGTTCAACGCTGGCGGTGTGAAAGATGTACTATTAGAGCTGTTCAATAAGATTATCGGTGCATAAAATTTTATTGTGGTGCAGATATGAAAATGATATAATGTGGATATGAAGAAAGCGACAAATTAGAATTTAGAAAAATCAAAGGAGGGTTTCAGAATGACTAAAAGAAAAATATGGATTATTTTATTCATTATTGGCATAGTCATGATTTTAGGAGCTTCGGAATTTAGCAGATTTTTAGCGAATGAGATAAACTGGTACACAGCAGGAATAATATTATCTATTGTTTCCGGACTTGGATTATTATTTGAAATGTATTTTAGACGGAATAAGTAAATTTCAGTTTGAAAAGGGGAAATGAAAAAGTGGCAATTTCAAATATAAATACAATTATTAGTAATGATATTCAAAAAGTTTGGAACATTGTTTTAGCTGTTGATAAATATAACTCATGGCGAAGTGATTTGAGCAAAACAGAAATAATAAATGACAAACAATTTATTGAATACACAAAAAATGGATATGCTACTACATTTACCGTTACCGTTGTAGAACCATATAAACGCTGGGAATTTGATATGGAGAATAGCAACATGAAAGGTCATTGGATTGGTGTTTTTATAGACAAAGGGAATGAAACACAAATAGACTTTACAGAAAATGTGATACCTAAAAAGTGGTTTATGAAACCTTTTGTAAAAACCTATTTAAAAAAACAACAAAAGCAATTTGTTCTGGACTTAAAGAAAGCATTGGAATAATATAATTCAAGATTGGAGGGTTGGAAATGGCTTCAAGTAAAGATTATTTACAATTTGTTTTAGAACAATTATCAGAATTACAAGAAATAACATATCGTGCAATGATGGGAGAATTTATTATCTATTATCGTGGAAAAATCGTTGGCGGTATATATGATGATAGGTTACTGGTAAAACCAACAAAGTCTGCAATTTCTTATATGCCAACAGTTACTTATGAAATTCCATACGAAAATGCCAAAGAAATGTTATTGGTGGAAGAAATTGATAATAAAGATTTTCTGACGGGGTTATTTAATGTGATGTATGATGAACTACCAACGCCAAAACCTAAAAAGAAAAAATAAACAGTTTCTAGCTTGACAATTTCATATCCATACACACAAAGCAGTTAGTCTTAGGATTGACTGCTTTTTTCTTACCAAAATTACAGATTGGAGTGATGAAATGATATACTCTTAGAACTTTTTAACAAGATTATCGAAGCATAAAATTTTGTTGTAGTGCTTATATGTGAATGGTATAATCGGGGTATGAAAAAAGATAAAATAGATTAGGAGTCAAGTTATGGATTATATCATAAGGAAAATTAAAAAAGCAGAATATGATTTACTCAATGACTTTTTGTATGAAGCAATTTATATTCCAGACGGTGTTGAGCCACCACCTAAATCAATAATTAACTGTCCAGAATTACAAGAATATGTTTTTGAATTTGGAAAGCGAAAAGATGATAGGGCTTTAGTTGCGGAAGTTCAAGGAAATGTCGTAGGTGCTATTTGGGTGCGAATAATGAACGATTACGGACACATTGACAATGATACACCGTCCCTTGCTATGTCTGTTTTTCAAAAGTATAGAGGACAAGGGATTGGGACTTCATTATTGCAACAATTATTGTTAGTGGAAAAATCTTTTGGTTATTCAAAAATTTCCTTATCTGTTCAGAAAAATAATTATGCAGTAAAAATGTATAAGAAAGCAGGTTTTCTTGTTGTTGATGAAAACAGCGAAGAATATATTATGACTATAAATCTATAACAAACAATCTAGTTTACAATTTCATATCCCTACACACAAAGCAGTTAGTCTTATGATTGACTGCTTTTTTCATACCTAAATTTCAGATTGGAGTGATGAAATGAACGATATTTTTAAGGATATGCAGGCAAAAGTCGGCTGTGATTATCTTTCCGACCTGCCCTCTTACAAGCGTAAGGTGTGGCATGAAATGAAACGGCTGAACCTTGCTGACTATGAAGAAAGACAGTTAGAAGATTTTTCAAAGTATGTGTTTGGTATGTCGTACCAGACCATAAAAGATGTGATGAAACAACAGAAAGGACGTGAGGAACAATGCAGGAAACAAGGGTGCTGGTGGAAACGAAAGGAACAACTGGCGAAGAAACAACATCATACTGGTTCGACCTGCCGATAGATGTTGCCGAGTTTGAAGAAAAGTTAGGTGTCGGTGCAGAAAGTCAAGATTACCGCATTATCGAAAAGGTGTTGCCTTATGCTGATGAAGTCCACGAACAAACAAGCGTGTATCAGCTTAACGAATTAGATTTTATGTACCGTCAGCTATCAGCCGATATGCAAGAAGAATATGTAGCACTTCTTACCGTGTTTGAGAACTTAGAAGCACTTTATATTTGCAGGAACGTGATTATCGTTTATCACGACTGTAAAAGTATGATAGATGTTGCAAGGCAAAAGCTGATGAACGACCCGACGTTCAAACATCTGTCAGAGGACTGTCAAGAATACTATTTTGACTTTGAAGCCTACGCTTCTCACTTGTTGGAAAATAGACGCTATCTTGTAACGGAACACAGTATCTTTGAACTGCCAGAGTAAGAAATGAGGTGGTGCTTATGATTGATGATATGGCGGTTTACATTGCTAATCTTGGCAAATACAACGAGGGCTATTTAGTCGGTGCTTGGTTCACATTTCCCATTGACGAGGAAGATGTAAAAGAAAAAATCGGCTTGAATGAACGGTATGAGGAATACGCTATCCATGATACCGACAACTTCCCCATTGACATAGGGGAATATGTTTCCATTGAAGAACTCAATGAGATGTATGAAATGATAGCGGAACTTCCCGACTATATCGTAGAGTGTCTGGACGAATTTATCAGCCACTTTGGGACGCTGGAAGAAGTCGTGGAAAATAAGGACGACATTTACTATTATCCCGATTGTGAAACCATGACAGATGTTGCCTACTACTACATAGACGAATTGAACGCACTTGGGGACATTCCAGCTAACTTACAGAACTACATTGACTATGAAGCTTACGGGCGAGATTTGGATATGGGTGGTCGCTTCATTGAAACAAGCCGAGGTATGTGCGAGATACCATATTAACGCTGGAAGATCAGCGACAAGGATTGTTGCTACTGACAGCATGAATAAATTGAGTAAGGGCTTCAAATAGACTAAATTTGCGTAAATAAATTAGTACAAGAAAATAATAATCATTGATATTAGAACGGTAGGAATTTATAATATGACTTACACAAGAAAAGAGGTGCTTTAAAAATGAAACATATTATGATTGTTGATGATGATATACATATAAATCAAATGTTGGAAGAAGTTCTCACAAGTGCAGGTTATAAAGTAACTCATGCTTATTCTGGTACAGAAGCCCTGCTTCTTTTGCCTAGCACAAAACCAGATTTAATTTTGCTGGATTTAATGTTGCCAGGGTTAAGTGGCGAAGAAATTATAGAGGAAATTTCACATATACCCGTTATTGTAATTAGTGCAAAAATAGATACTAAAAACAAAATATCTTTGCTATTAAATGGTGCAGTAGATTATGTTACAAAGCCATTTGATGTAGACGAGTTACTGGCACGGATTGTTGCTCAACTTAGACACAGTCAGACTAATTCTATAAATTCCATTTTAGAACATGGAGATATTCGATTGGACTTAAACACCCGTACTGTATCTATTAAAAATATAGAAGTTAAATTAACAAAAACAGAATATGCGATATTGAAAATACTAATGGAAAATCCCAAACAAGTTATTACTAAAAATATTCTGCTTGAACGTATAAGCGAAGAAACACCTGATTGTATGGAAAGTTCACTAAGAGTGCATATAAGTAATCTAAGAAAAAAATTAAGGGACATTTCTGATAGAGAATATATTGAAGCAGTATGGGGGATTGGATTTAAAATGGCTGAAGAATAAATCTTTACACTTTCTTAACAATTTCCTTAACAGCTTTCTTAACACTTTTGATTTAGTATTTTGACTGTAAATAAAGGAGGCTGAAAAAAATGGAATATGTATTGAAAACGAAAGATTTAAAGAAAACATACGGTAATTATAACGCATTAAATGGACTTTCAATGAATGTTCCTAAAGGTTCTATCTACGGTTTGATTGGTAGAAATGGGGTTGGAAAAACAACTTTAATTCGTTTGATTTGTGGATTACAAAAAGCAACGGAGGGGGATTTTTCGCTATACGGAATAAATAATCACTCTAAAGAGATTGTTCGTACCAGAAAACGAATAGGAGCTGTTGTTGAGACACCGTCTATTTATTTAGATATGAGTGCGGAAGATAATTTAAAACAGCAGTATCGGATATTAGGTATTCCCTCTTACAGCACTATTCCAGATTTATTAAAATTAGTCGGACTTGAAAATACGGGTAAAAAAAAAGCTAGAAATTTTTCTTTAGGTATGCGTCAACGACTAGGAATTGCAATCGCTTTATCGGGTTCTCCAGATTTCCTTATCTTAGATGAGCCGATAAATGGACTTGACCCACAAGGTATTATTGAAATTAGAGAACTGATTTTAAAACTTAATCACGAACATGATATTACGGTTTTAATTTCCAGCCATATTCTTGATGAGCTTTCTCGCATTGCCACACATTTTGGATTTATAGATAAAGGGCAAATGATACAAGAAATAAGTGCTTTGGAATTAAATACGAAATGTAGGAAATGTGTAAAACTGACCGTTTCAAATATGGAAGTGTTATGTAACGTTCTTACAGAAAAAGGATATGATTATTCTGTCATATCAGATAAAGAAATAGATGTATTTGCCAAATTAGATATAACATCACTTGTTGTAGAACTGGCAAAAAAAGAATGCAATGTTCTTAATATTCAAGAGCAGGACGAAAGCCTAGAGAATTATTATATCAATTTGATTGGAGGAAACCGTAATGAATAACTTACTTTCAGCATATTTTCAACGCTTACTTAAAAGTAGATTGTACTGGTGTTTGCTTGGACTTATGATACTTTCTGGAATAATTATTCCTATACTAGCACACCGTGAAATGATAGCATATGGAACAGATTATACTTTAGAAAGCAGACTGGTATGGCATTTTCTTATAATCGGTTTTATTGTTGCTATCTTCTGTTCTTGGTTCTTAGGAACAGATTATTCAGACGGAACAATTAGAAATAAAATCATTGCAGGCAATAGTCGTTTAAAAATATATATTTCTGCTTTGCTGATATGTGTGATTGCCAGTGTTATTTTAGTGGTGGCACATCAAATAACAATCATTGGGCTGGGTACTTGGTTAATAGCTCCATTTAAAACCGATATTCACACTATATCTTTAATTATAGGGATTTCTATTCTTGCAACAATAACATTTGCTGGAATAAATACCATGATTGTTATGATAAATCAAAATAAGGCTTCTTCTTCAATCATCTGTTTAGTAGTTAGTTTATTGCTGTTTGGAATATCATTTTATGTGTTAAGTGTGTTGTTTTCTTCTGATATGGCTCATTCAGATATCATTGTGAAACAAATTTATGAATTTTTAAATATCTTTTTACCAACAGGACAACTTTTAAATTTAATCAATTTGCAAACTACACAAGCTACGGAAATGATTATTTACAATATACTGATACTTGTAATAAGCACGGGAACAGGTATAATGGTCTTTGAGCAAAAGAATTTAAAATGAATTTGTAGGGAATGATGTTATGTTGTGGAAAATAATGGTGTTTTTCTTGTTGGTAATAATATTTGCTTTACTTTTGAAAATCTTTTATATGAGAAAAGCAATTAAAGAGATAAAAAGAGGGTTTTCAGAAAAATTATATACAGATACGAATACTCCGATTATGCTTTCCTCATATGATAAATTGGTTTCTTCTTTAGCAAATGACATAAATGTAGAGTTGAAAGAATTACAAAAACAAAAGCACCGCTATATACAAGGCGATAAAGAATTAAAAAACGCTATTACAAATATATCCCATGACTTACGAACTCCTCTTACAACAATTTGCGGTTACTTAAGCTTATTAGACAAAGAAGAAAAAAGCGAACATATTGCTAGACAATTATCAATCATTAAAAATCGTACTTTTGCATTAAAACAGCTAGTAGAAGAACTATTTCGATATACAACTATTATTTCTGATACCGAAAATAGCGTTTATACAGAAACCGTTATCAACAATGTTTTAGAAGATTGTATTTCATCCTATTATGCGATATTTAAGGAAAAAGGCATTACTCCGAATATAAATTTGTGCGAACAAAAAATTGTGCGTTCCGTTGATAAAACTGCCTTACTTCGTATTTTCAATAATGTTATAGATAATGCAATCAAATATAGTGAGGGAGATTTAACAATATCATTATTTGAAAATGGGAAAATTGTATTTTCAAATCACACTTCTGACCTTAACGAAATACAAATTGGAAAATTGTTTGATAGATTTTATACAGTAAATACCGCAAGAAAATCTACGGGGTTAGGTTTATCTATTGCCAAAGCGTTGATTGAAAAAATGGACGGTAATATTTCTGCTGATTATAGCAATAATGTTTTAAGTATTATTATTAAATTGAATGAGGTTTAAAAGAAAGCAGTTAGTCTTAGGATTAACTGCTTTTATTATGGAAAGGAGTCAAGTATATATGAAAGAAAAACGAACTAATTGTATTCGTGACAGTAATCGAAAATAATAATATAAATTAAGCTGGAAGATCAGCAACAAGCATTGTTGCTACTGACAGCGTATTTCTCTTTAAGGGACAGTCTGAAAATGGCTGTCCTTTTCCATTTAGAAACTTACGAAAGGAGCTGAAAGAACTTGAAAAAGATTAAATCTTATACGGGTATCTGGAACGTGGAAAAAGTCTTATATGCAATCAATGACTTTAACTTACCCTTTCCCGTTACCTTTACACAGATTACATGGTTTGTGATTACGGAATTTATCATCATTTTGTTTGGGGATATTCCCCCACTTTCCATGATTGAGGGAGCATTTCTCAAATACTTTGGTATTCCCGTTGCTCTCACTTGGTTTATGTCGCAGAAAACCTTTGACGGAAAGAAGCCGTACAGCTTTTTGAAATCACAGATTACCTATGCCCTGCGACCAAAAATCACTTATGCAGGAAAAGCCGTAAAACTGCATAAGCAGATACTCAATGAAACAATCACGGCAGTAAGGAGTGTGAAGTATGTTCCCGATAAAATATATTGACAATAACCTTGTCTTGAACAAGGACAATGAGGTGTTCGCTTACTATGAGCTGATACCGTACAACTATTCTTTTCTATCCGCAGAGCAGAAATTTATCGTGCATGACAGCTTTCGCCAGCTTATCGCACAGTCCCGTGAGGGTAAAATTCATGCCTTGCAGATTGCCACAGAAAGCTCAATCCGAAGTATGCAGGAGCAGTCAAAGAAACTGGTAACTGGAAAATTAAAGGAAGTTGCCTACCAGAAGATAGACGAACAGACCGAAGCGTTAGTATCTATGATTGGGGACAATCAAGTGGACTACCGCTTTTTTCTTGGCTTTAAGCTCATGGTTACAGAAGAACAGCTCAATCTGAAGAACATCAAAAAATCGGCGTGGCTGACGTTCACGGAATTTCTCCATGAAGTGAACCACACGCTGATGAATGACTTTGTTTCCATGCCGAATGATGAAATCAACCGTTACATGAAAATGGAAAAGTTACTGGAAAATAAAATCTCCCGTCGCTTTAAGGTGCGTCGCTTGGAAATCAATGATTTTGGGTATCTCATGGAACATCTTTACGGCAGGGACGGTATCGCCTATGAAGATTATGAGTACCAGCTACCAAAGAAGAAATTACAGAAAGAAACGCTGATAAAATACTACGACCTTATCCGTCCGACAAGGTGTGTGATTGAGGAAAGCCAGCGGTATTTACGCTTGGAACATGAGGACAAGGAAAATTATGTGTCTTATTTTACCGTCAATGCGATTGTCGGCGAGCTTGATTTTCCGTCAAGTGAAATCTTCTATTTCCAGCAACAGCAATTCACATTCCCCGTTGATACTTCTATGAATGTAGAAATCGTGGAGAACCGAAAAGCATTAACAACCGTCCGCAATAAGAAAAAGGAATTGAAAGACCTTGACAATCACGCTTATCAAGCAGGAAGTGAAACCAGCTCAAATGTGGTGGACGCATTAGACAGCGTGGACGAGCTGGAAACGGACTTAGACCAGAGCAAAGAAAGTATGTATAAGTTAAGCTACGTGATACGGGTGTCTGCACCCGATCTTGACGAGCTGAAACGCCGTTGTGATGAAGTCAAGGACTTTTACGACGACCTCAATGTAAAGCTGGTGCGTCCTGCTGGGGATATGCTGGGGCTTCATTCTGAATTTCTTCCTGCCAGCAAGCGATATATCAATGACTATGTGCAGTATGTAAAATCAGACTTCTTGGCAGGGCTTGGCTTTGGTGCGACCCAGCAGTTAGGGGAAACTACGGGTATCTATATAGGCTATTCCGTTGATACGGGAAGAAATGTGTACCTGCAACCGTCCCTTGCCAGTCAAGGTGTGAAAGGTACAGTTACCAACGCTTTAGCTTCTGCTTTTGTCGGTTCGCTTGGCGGTGGAAAGTCGTTCTGCAACAATCTTCTGGTATATTATGCGGTGCTGTTTGGCGGTCAAGCACTTCTGTTAGACCCTAAAAGTGAGCGTGGTAACTGGAAAGAAACGCTCCCAGAAATCGCCCATGAAATCAATATCGTAAACCTTACCAGCGACAAGGACAATGCAGGACTTCTTGACCCGTTTGTGATTATGGAGAATGTAAAAGACGCTGAAAGTCTGGCAATCGACATCTTGACATTCCTTACAGGTATTTCCTCTAGGGACGGCGAAAAATTCCCCGTGTTACGAAAAGCGGTTCGTTCCGTTACCCAGAGTGAAAAAAGAGGACTGTTACACGTTATTGAGGAATTGAGAAAGGAAGATACCGCTATCTCACGCAATATCGCAGACCATATCGACAGTTTCACGGACTACGACTTTGCACATCTGCTGTTTTCAGACGGTACAGTAGAAAATGCTATCAGTCTGGAGAACCAGCTTAACATCATTCAAGTAGCGGACTTAGTATTGCCAGATAAAGATACCACTTTTGAGGAATACACGACCATTGAATTATTGTCGGTATCTATGCTGATTGTGATTAGTACCTTTGCATTAGATTTTATTCACAGCGACCGTTCTATCTTCAAAATCGTAGACCTTGACGAAGCATGGGCGTTCTTAAATGTGGCACAAGGAGAAACGCTCTCTAACAAGCTGGTGCGAGCTGGACGAGCTATGCAGGCAGGCGTTTATTTTGTTACCCAGTCTGCCTATGATGTTTCAAAGGAAAGTCTGAAAAACAATATCGGCTTGAAGTTTGCATTTCGTTCTACGGACATTAACGAGATAAAGCAGACCTTAGAGTTTTTCGGTATCGACAAGGACGACGAAAACAACCAGAAACGGCTTCGTGATTTGGAGAACGGACAATGCTTATTGCAGGACTTATACGGGCGTGTCGGTGTGGTGCAGATACACCCAGTCTTTGAAGAACTGCTACACGCTTTTGATACCAGACCGCCCGTACAGAGAAATGAGGTGGAGTGATGAAAGAAAGGATAAAAGGTGCGTTCACAAAAAAGATGATACTTCACGTTCTCAAAATGGCTCTGTTTGTCGTAGCACTTTCCCTTATCCTGCTTTCACTTCTGGGGACGGTGGCTCATGCGACGGGACTTGTGGACGATACCATAAACGCAGAAAATTTGTATTCAAAATATCCCCTTTCCAACTACCAGCTTGATTTTTATGTGGATAATAGCTGGTCGTGGCTTCCGTGGAACTGGCTGGACGGTATCGGAAAATCGGTGCAGTACGGGCTTTACTGCATTACCAACTTTGTCTGGACGATAAGCCTATACTTATCTAATGCAACGGGCTATGTGGTGCAGGAAGCCTATAAGCTGGACTTCATCAACGATATGGCAGACAGTATCGGAAAGAGCATACAGACTTTAGCAGGCGTTACCGAGAACGGCTTTTCTTCTACGGGCTTCTATGTTGGTTTTCTGCTTCTCATTATCTTAGTGGTGGGAATGTATGTTGCCTATACGGGACTTATCAAACGGGAAACCAGCAAGGCACTTCACGCTGTTATCAACTTTGTTGTGGTATTTGTATTATCTGCTTCATTTATTGCCTATGCTCCCGACTACATCAAAAAGATAAATGAATTTTCATCAGACATCAGTACCGCTTCACTTGACTTGGGAACAAAAATCATGCTCCCCAACTCTGACAGTGAGGGTAAGGACAGCGTGGACTTGATACGGGACAGCTTATTTTCTATTCAAGTACAACAGCCGTGGCTACTTCTACAATTCGGTAACAGCAACGCAGAGGAAATCGGGACAGACCGTGTGGAAGCTCTCGTATCGGCAAGCCCAGAGGACGAGGACGGAAAGACCAGAGAGGAAGTCGTGAAAACAGAAATCGAGGATAACGACAACAACAATCTGACAATACCGCAGGTGGTAAACCGTTTAGGTATGGTGTTTTTCCTCTTGTTCTTCAATCTAGGGATAACAATATTTGTATTTTTGCTTACGGGCATGATGTTGTTCAGCCAGATACTTTTTATCATTTTCGCTATGTTCTTGCCTATTAGTTTTCTGCTCTCTATGATACCGAGCTATGAAAGCATGGCAAAGCAGGCAATCGTAAGGGTGTTTAATACCATAATGACACGGGCAGGAATAACGCTCATTGTAACGGTGGCGTTCAGCATTTCCAGTATGTTTTATAACATCTCCACGGACTACCCGTTTTTCATGGTGGCGTTCTTGCAGATAGTGTGTTTTGCTGGTATCTATATGAAACTGGGCGACTTAATGAGTATGTTCTCACTTAATGCTGGCGACAGTCAAAGCATGGGACGCAGGATATTCCGCAGACCGTATCTGTTTATGCGACATCGGGCTAGGCGTATGGAACACCGTATTGCAAGGGCGGTAAGTGCTGGCGGTATTTCGGGCGGTGTCGCTGGTGCGGTAGCTGGAAGTGCCGTTGCTGGCAAGAGGGCTGAAAGAAAAAATATGGCTTCTAAAGAAAATCGGGGCAATACCACTTCCAGCATGGGACAGCGTGCAGGCTCAAAGGTGGGTGCTGTCTTAGATACGAAAAATAAAGTGAAAGACAAGGCAAACGCTGTCAAAGAGAATATCAAGGATATGCCGACACAGACCGCTTATGCGGTATATTCCGCAAAGGAAAAAGCAAAGTCCAGCGTATCCGACTTTAAGCGTGGCATGGTGCAGGAACAGCAGTCCAGACAGACGGGACGCTTGGAAAAGCAGGAACAGCATAAGAAAAATATCGCTGACAAACGTATGGAGCTTCAAAAGGCACAAGAAGCAAGGCAGGCACAGCGAAAGGCTGACGGATCAGCGACAATGGGAGCTACCCGCCCCCATGAGCGACCAGCCACAGCTTCAACCATTCCAAAGCCGAGTGCGGAAAAAATGCAGGAAGTCAAACGCCCTGCCACAGCTCCAGCTTCTAAAGTAAGTGAGCCAGTCAAGACAAATGTTGTGAAAGAGCGTCCGTTATCTTCGGGTGCTTCTGATAAGCAAGTGACCCAGTCTGCACAGCCAGTACATAGGCAGAATGTAGAAAAAGTGGTATCAAAGGAAACACGCCAGAATGACACCAAAGACCGCAGGACAAAGGTTCAGCAGACGCAGAGCGTCCAGAAGAACCAGCAGACCACAGAGAAAAGTCGTAACCTTGTAACGAAGAAAGGACAGAAGAAAAAATGAAACTGAAACATATCGCTCTTATCGGCAGTCTGTTTCCTATCCTCTTTTCTCTGGTACTTTTCTTTGGTGTCTTGATTAGTGCAGACAGCGACGACGAAAACAGCAACTTTTCTTCGGGCATTACGGGTATGAACTTATCCGCAGAAGTTTTGAAACATCAGCCTATGGTAGAAAAATACGCCAGAGAAAACGGCATTTCCGAGTATGTCAATGTGTTATTGGCTATCATTCAAGTAGAAAGTGGCGGTACGGCAGAAGATGTTATGCAGAGTTCAGAAAGTCTTGGTTTACCGCCTAATTCCTTAGATACGGAAAGCTCAATCAAGCAGGGGTGTAAGTATTTTGCGTCCCTGCTTTCTTCCTGCAAAAATCAAGGTATCGACGATTTGAATGTAGCGATACAGTCCTATAACTATGGCGGTGGTTATGTGGGATATGTGGCAGGAAACGAAAAAAAACATACATACAATTTGGCGGAAAATTTCGCAAAAGAAAAATCGGGTGGAAAGAAAGTAACCTACACCAATCCGATAGCCGTTGCGAAAAATGGTGGCTGGCGTTGGAACTATGGAAATATGTTTTATGTGGAATTAGTCAATCAGTATTTAGCTGTACCGCAGGTATCGGGAGAGCTGGCACAAAAGGTCATGAATGAAGCGTTGAAATATCAAGGCTGGAAGTATGTATATGGTGGCAGTAACCCCAACACTTCCTTTGACTGTTCGGGACTGACGCAATGGTGCTATGGAAAAGCTGGTATCTCTTTACCGAGAACGGCACAAGCACAGTATGACGCTACCCAACATCTCCCACTCTCGCAGGCAAAGGCTGGGGACTTGGTATTTTTCCATTCTACCTATAACGCTGGTACTTATGTAACGCACGTTGCAATTTATGTAGGAAATAACCAGATGTACCATGCAGGAAATCCGATAGGATATGCAGACTTAAATAGTAGTTACTGGCAACAGCACTTAATTGGTGCAGGACGAGTAAAACAATAGAAAGGACTCAGAAAATATGTTTAAGAAGAATAAGAAACAGACAGAAAATATCAAAGAAAAAAAGGTGCGTACTGTCAAGGTAGGCACACATCAAAAAACCGTGATTGCGTTGTGGGCGGTGCTTATCGCAAGCGTGAGCTTTGGGGTGTATAAGAATTTTACGGCTATCGACCAACACACGACCCATGAAAAAGAAATCATAGAGCTTCGCTTGCAGGACACCAACGGGATAGAAAATTTCGTGAAGAATTTTGCGAAGTCCTATTACACATGGAGCAACAGCAAAGAAGCGATTGAAGCAAGGACGCAGGCAATCAACAATTATCTGACAAAGGAATTGCAGGACTTGAATGTAGATACCATTAGAACCGATATACCGACCAGTTCCACAGTTACAGATGTGCTTGTATGGAATATCGAGCAATCGGGAACAGATACTTTTTCTGCTACCTACGAAGTAGATCAGCAGATAAAAGAGGGAGAACAGACAAGCAATGTCAAGGCAACCTATACGGTAAAAGTCCATGTGGACGCTGACGGGGATATGGTAATCGTTCAGAACCCTACCCTTGCACCAGCAATCGAGAAATCAGACTATGAGCCTAAGACACCAGAAGCAGACGCAAGCGTAGACGCTGATACGGTAAATGACGCTACCGCATTTCTGGAAACATTCTTTAAGCTGTACCCGACAGCTACGGAAAAAGAGCTTGCTTACTATGTAACTGGAAATGTGCTTGAACCTATCGACAGGGACTACCTTTATTCCGAATTGGTAAACCCAGTATTTACAAGGGACGGGGACAATGTGAAAGTCAAGGTTGCCGTAAAATTCCTTGATAATCAGACAAAGGCTACGCAGGTATCGCAGTATGAACTTGTGCTACATAAGGATAGCAACTGGAAGATTGTAGGATAAATGATAATTAGGCTTGTAAGCAAAGTTTTTGAATGTTTACAAGCCTAAATTCATTGACAATCGTATCATATAATATTATACTGTACTTGTATTAGTGATACAGTATAAGACAAGGCGGTGATATAGTGGATATTTTTATCAATAATCATGCCAGCATACCGATTTATGAACAAATTTCTTCACAAATAAAGGCAATGATTATCAATGGAGATTTAAAAGCAGGCGAAGCACTTCCCTCTATAAGAGGATTAGCAAAATCCTTGCATATTAGTGTTTTAACGGTTCAAAAATCTTATGATGTACTTCAAAAGGACGGTTTTATTGAAACAACCGCAGGAAAAGGTTGCTTTGTATCCGTTCAAAATCAAGATTTCTATTTGGAAGAACAGCAAAAGAAAATAGAAAATTATTTTACAGAAGCGATTGAAATTGCAAAGGTAAGCGGAATAAAGCTGGATAAATTACAATCTTTACTTGCACTATTATATGAGGAGGAATGATATTATGGGAAAATATGCTTTAGAGCTTAACGGGGTAACAAAACAATACAAAGATTTCAAACTCGATAGTATTTCCTTTACTGTCCCTCAAGGAAGTATCGTTGGATTGATTGGAGAAAATGGAGCTGGAAAAAGCACAACAATTAACGCTATTTTAGGTTTGATTGTTACTGAACAAGGCAAAATTTCTGTATTCAATGGGAAAGATGTCAACGCCGAAACAAAAGAACATATCGGTGTTGTATTTGATGGAAGTAATTATCCCGACAATTTAACACCCAAAAAGCTAGGAAAAGTTTTTCAAAATATTTATGCTGAATGGAATAATAAAAAGTATTTTGAGCTATTAAATAAGTTTGAACTTCCTATCAACAAAAAACTAAAAGAATTTTCAAAAGGAATGAACATGAAGTATTCCATAGCGGTTGCTTTATCTCATAACTCAAAATTACTTATTCTTGACGAAGCAACAAGTGGACTTGACCCTATAATTCGAGATGATATTTTAGAAATGTTTTTAGATTTTATTCAAGATGAAGAACATTCAATTTTGGTTTCATCTCACATTACTAGTGATTTAGAAAAAATTGCTGATTATATAGTGTTCATACATGGGGGAAAAGTATTATTCTCAAAACCCAAAGATGAATTATTGGAAAACTATGGAATAATAAAATGCAATTCAACACAATTTAATGAAATAGATAAATCGGATATTATCTCATATAGAAAACTAGACTATGAGTATCAAGTATTAGTTTCTAATAGACGGCAAGTAGAACAAAAATATCCTAAGACTATGATTGTTCCAGCGAGTATAGATGAAATTATGCTTATGTATGTAAAGGGGGATAAATAAAATGAAAGGATTACTCTTAAAAGATTTTTATACGATTAAATCATCAATCATAAGCTTACTAATCACATTTATGGTCATAGGCTTTGGGATATCATTCTTTGTAGTGCCACAAGTTTTGATTATTATAGCCACGATTGTGCTTGGTATGAGTGTTACAACTATATTTAATATTGACAAAAAATCAGGGTGGTTGAAAACATCAATTACATTTCCAACTAAAAAAAGTTCGATTATTAGTTGCAAATATCTTATGTATAGTTTTGTATCTATTATTGGAGTATTTTTTGGTATAGGTTTTAGTACGGCTATTTCATTGATAATCAAAGATACAAACTTTAGCTTTTTGCCAACTTTTGTATATTTAAGTGTAATAATGACATTTTTTTCTGGCAGTATTTTACTTCCTTGCTTTTATTTATTAGATGAAGAAAAAAGTATGATTGGAGCAATGGTTTCATATCCTCTTGGGGCTGGTTTTGTTTTTGTTATGACTAAATTGATTGGAAATAACATTTTATCAATGACAATCAGTACTGTGCTTTCACTTATTTTATTTATAGTATCTTGGTATTTTCTTTCTAAATATGTAGAAAAGAATGATATACAATAGGAGTAAATTATTATGATAGGTCTTAAAAAACGAGATATTAAAAAAGCATTGAAAGCAGGTGCAAAAGCTGGCGGTGTTTCATTGGCTGATGTACGAGCTGATATTGAAGCGACGATTGATGAAGCTATGAATAGTCCAGACCCAGAGGTGCAGGCAAATTTCAAAAAGTATTTTGGTAATAAACGCCCTACCCCAGAAGAATATATTTACAAGATTACCAAAAAGACAAAGATTTGAAAAAAGGCTTGCTCCATACATATTGTATGATCTGCAAGCCTTAATCTATTTCAGAGGAAATTTAACAGTAAAGGTAGCACCGCCACCAACAGTATCATTAATAGTGATAGTACCGTTCAGCATTTGGGTTAATTCTTTGGCGATACTTAGTCCCAGTCCAAAATTCGCTTTGTTAGCATGGGACTTGTCGCCACTATAAAATCGGTCAAAGATATACTGCTTATCTTCATCAGAAATGCCTTGCCCGTGGTCTACCACAGAAAAAGCAATATTCTTTTCGGTGGCGATTACTTCTATCTCTATCAAAGAATTATTCTTGGAATGTTGAATGGCATTATCCATAAAGACACACAAGATTTGAAACAGTCTGTCTTTGTCAGTAAGCATGGCAGGATAACTTTCTTCGGATAAATGTAGTTTTAGTTCTAAATTCTGCTTCATGCAGACTGGTTCGTAGGTTTCATATAACGTAATGAGCAAGGTATCTACATTGATTGTGCTTTTATGCAATGTCCATGTTTTTGCGTCAGAAGAAGCTAAAAGTAACATATCTTTGACTAAACGGGATAACCGCATACATTCAAAATCTATGGTCTGTACGGCTTGCCTTGCCTGTTCGTTTAAGGGAACATTATCAAGAAGCATATCCGTGTTGGAAATCATAACAGCAAGTGGAGATTTTAATTCATGGGACGCTGTTGCAACAAAATCTTTTTGGCTTTGCAATATTCGTTCTGTTGGGGCAAAAGACTTTTTCAGCAGATAACGGGTTAGTATGATAACAACGATACAAGCCAAAAGCCAGATAAGAAGATATATCGGTAATGTCTTTTGTAAAATATCCGTCAAGCCAGCTGTCTGATAAAGAAAAGTCCCATGATATACGGTATCATTTGCTGTCATAATTGTAGCAGGAATAACAAAATAAGTATCGTGATGTTTTCCTTTTATTTCCAGAAAACCGCCTTGTGAAGTTGTGGTGCTTTCTGTTTGTGATAATGGCTGTGTAGAAATCTGTTTTTCTACATCATGCAACAACTTGTCCGCAGAAGTTGGAAATGGAAAATCACTTTGATAAACGGTATTCCCTTTTGTATCGCTAATCAAGGAAAAAATATGATAACTTTCTTCGTAGGCTTTGAGTGCTTTATCCATATCCGAAGAATCACTTTCCGCTTGATAAATCAGCAAGGTTGTTAATCTTTGAAACAAGGTACTTTCGTTGATTTTCTCCGTATAAACCGTATTCGCAACAACAAAGAAAATCACAAGGGTAATAATCAGCATAACAGAACTTGCAAACAGAATATGAAGTTTTCGGTATAAATTATTTAACATGTTTCTTTCTCCAGTTTGTACCCTGCCCCGTAGACCGTTGTTATTTTACAGGAACTTTTTAACTCTTTTAGGCGTTTTCGCAGAAAAGAAATGTAACTGTCTACATTGCCAGTTTCTACCTCGGAAGAACTGCCCCAGATTTTAAGGATTAGCTGTTCACGGGAAAATAGTGTTTCTGGGTTCTGCATAAATACAAAAGTCAATTCGGTTTCCTTTGAAGTTAATAAAATAGAATTGACGGGTGTAGATAAGGTTCGGCTGTCTTTATCAAAAGTTAAATCTCCATATTGTAATTTAGACGATAACTGGATATTGGCAGGTCGCCTTGTCAATGCCCGAACCCTTGCAAGCAATTCTTTGATATGAAATGGCTTTACTAAGTAATCATCAGCACCGCCGTCTAAACCCTCCACCCGATTATCAAGGGTACTCATGGCTGTAATGATAAGGATAGGAATAGATATTCCTTTTCTACGCATAGATTTTATGATTGTTAAGCCGTCAATAATCGGTAGCATACGGTCTACAATGGCAATGTCATAAGCATAGTCTGTATTTAAGGCATACAGCATAGCGGTTTCCCCGTCATTGCAACAATCAACCATATAGTTTTCTTTTTCCAGCGAATTTTTTATATTTTTACATAATTCTAAATCATCTTCCAGAAGAAGTATTTTCATAATGTATCAATCCTTTTCTATATAAATTATAGACAGTATAACAGAAAAGTCTGTAAAAATCCTCTAAAAAATGATGATGATTTTCTTACTTTTTTACAGGATTTTTAGAATGGTTTGCTTTTACAATAGGGGCATATCGAACAAGAAAGGTGGAATACAAAAATGAAAAAGACAAACATCAGTAAATTCATAGCAGTTGGATTATGTATCTGTGCATTGACGGGGTGTGGTGCAAGTCCAGATGAGAAACCAGATACGTCTAATCCTATTGTCAATTCTAATACGAATGAAGAAAATGCAAATGGTTCTTCAGAAAATAAAGGAAACGACATATTAGATTCTGCTAATTTGATAGGAAGTGTTTTGGAATTTACAGACAATGGTTGCTTGGTAAATCAAGCAAAAGATATTGAGGGGGGAGCTGGGATAAAAATAGAAGCACCGGGAATGGAAAAAAAAGAGAATGCTGTTTCTGTAACCTATAACCCAGATTGTGAATTTGTCATTGCCACAGTAAATGCACAGTCTGGTGTTACAAATGTAACAACGGGTTCTATATCCGATGTGAAAAAGCAATCTGAAGTATATCTCTATGGAGAGTTTGCAGACACAAATCATTTCAATGCAACAAAGGTTGTCATAGCCCATTGGGAATAGAGGTGTGAAGTATGAAGTTTTATCAACTTGGTTTTCGCTATTTACAGCGAAAAAAAGGGAAAACCATTCTTCTGTTGATTGTTTTGATACTTGTAAACAGTATGATTTTAGGTACAAGCATGATTTTAAGGACTACAAATGAGTCCAAACAAGCCATGCAGGAAAAGACAAACTCTAAGATTGTGGCTGAAATTACAAGTAAGGACAGCAAGATAACAGAGAATGAAGTAAACAAGATTGAAACGCTAGAAGATGTTTCGTCTATCAACCGCATTGGTAGACAAGAGGTATTTCCGAATAATTTTGCTCCCGTTACGCTCAATACTTCTACGAATGAGGAAAATTTGAAAATAGCACTGCTTTCCTATGATGATTTGGAAAAGGACAGCCCTTTTTCAGAAATGCAGTACCGCTTAGCTTCTGGCGATTATATCAAGCGTGAGAAAAAGGGTGCTGTTATCAATGCGAACCTTGCAAATCAAAATGAGCTAAAAGTTGGAGATACGATTGAATTAAGTACAGAAAACGGAACAAAAGTATCTGTTCAGATTATTGGAATTTTCATGTCCGCAGGAAATGCGGAAAAAGACCAGCCGTCAGAAACTACCGCAGTCAATCGAATAGAAAATCAAATCTTTATTGACAACAGTACTTATAAAGAATTGTTCAAAGAAGCTGAATTTGAAAAAATCTGCATTTACTCAAAAAGACCAGAAAAATTAGATGTGCTGGAAACCAGCCTGCAAAAAATATTCGGAAATGATGTAGCACTTAGCACGTCTGATACCCTTTATCAACAGATGTCTGCTCCATTAGAGCAAATCAGTAAGGTGGCAAATCTTATGCTGGTACTTACATTGGTAACTGGTACTGTTGTTGTTTCCCTGCTGTTATGTATGTGGATGCGGACAAGGCAAAAAGAGGTGGCAATCTTTATGAGCCTCGGCAAGACAAAAAGTGAAATTTTCCTGCAAACTTTATTAGAAGCAGGCAGTGTATTTACACTTTCGGTTTTAGGAGCAACAGCCATTGGTAAATTGTTCTCGGGCGTTTTGCAAAACATCATTACCAGTTCAGAAAGCGTAACAGAAAATCTGAAAGTGGTGTTGCAGATACAAGATATTGGAATGTTGTTCCTTTTAGGCGGTGCAGTTATTTTGGTGGCATTGTGCTGTTCCATTCTTCCGATATTACGAGCAAACCCAAAAGATATATTAGCGAAAATGGAGGGATAGTACATGAATTTTTTTGGATTGGCAAGGCGTTCTGTGTTCAGAAAGCCCGTAAAAAGTATTCTCTTATTGTTGATTGTTTTTGCAATCAGTACCTTGCTTCTTGCAGGTGTGGCGAGCAAAAATGCCAGTATTGAGGTGCAGGACAAAACCAGACAAGCCATAGGTGCAGGCTTTCTTTTAGAAAGAAATGCAGAGTACCGAACAAAGCGAGTTCGTGAATACTCAGAAAAGATTGGTAATGATAAGGAAGGTAGTTTTGGTGGCTACCATCAGGAAAAAGAGATTATCAATGGTGTGGAGACTTGGACAGGCTGGACAACAAATGAATTTGAAAGCTTAGATATAAAAGACATTGAGAAATTGGCAAAAGCAAAAGGAATTGCTGATTACAATATTACAACAGTAACAACTCCCGTAAACCCTGTAAATTTCAAAAGGATTGAAGATAAAGATGTAGACCAGAATGCAGATGTTGGCGGTGTAAGTTTAATTGGAAACAAAGATATGAAACTAGACAGAAATGTTTTATCTGGAAACCTGCATATCAAAGAGGGACGAATGATAACCCCAGAGGATAAAGATATGTGTGTCATTTCAGAGGAACTGGCAAAGCAAAATAATCTGAAAATCGGCGATAAGATTTCTTTTAATGATTACCACGATACTGAAAATTCAAAGGTATCAGAAGCTGAGATTGTTGGAATTTATCAAGTGGATCAAAAGATGTCCCCACTTATGCAGGGAGATACTTACCGTTCGGAAAATGTAATATTTACAGATTTGAGATTTCCAGAAAAGGCAGAGGGTGAAACAAGTCCATTATATGAAAGAGCCTATTTCAAAGTGGAAGATGTGGAAGCTTACGACGAAGTAAAAGAAAATCTGCAAAAAGTAGACATCAATTGGGAGCAATATGATTTGATTGACAATAACGGAAATTCCGAAACCATGTCCTCAAACTTCAATGATTTAGCAAAAGTAAGCGAAATGATGATATTGGTAATCTCTGTTGCAAGTTTTGTTATCCTTGTTTTAGTATTTCTTTTCTGGTTGAAAAATCGGGTGCAGGAAGTCGGTATTTTCTTATCTCTCGGTGTTCCGAAATTTAGAATTATCGGACAAATTTGGAGCGAAGCGATTATGATTGCTGTTCTTTCCCTTATGTTATCCTTTGCTGTCGCTCCTGCCGTTTCCAAAGCAACTGCAAATTATCTGGTATCACAGCAGGTTCAGCAAATGCAGGAGGAAGAAAAGAATAATGAGGGAAAAGTATCCACAGAATACGTTGCACCAAAGCAGGACGTGCAGAGTATCAGCGTAGAGGTTACACCAGAAATGTATCTACTGGACGGTGTAAGTGTTCTTGTGTTGATAACGGCTTCTGTTCTGGTATCTGGAATTGTAATACTAAAGAGAAACCCGAAAGATATTTTATCGGAAATGAGTTAGGAGGACGACGAAAATGTTAGAAGTAAAGAATGTAAGCTATGCTTACAAAACAAAAAAAGATAAAACCATTTTGAATAATGTATCTGCTACTTTCGAGGAGGGTATCTTCTATACCATTGTCGGTCCGAGTGGTGCAGGAAAAACAACACTCTTATCGTTGTTAGCAGGCTTAGACACAGCGGTAAAAGGGACTGTACTTTGCAATGGCGAGGACATTACAAAAAAAGGGCTGAATTACCACAGAAAGCATAATATCTCATTGGTATTTCAAAATTATAATCTGATTGATTATTTGACAACGGTTGAAAATGTCAAATTAGGTGGTAGTGGAAATGCTGAAAAATTATTGGAAGAAGTCGGCATTGGAAAAGAATACTGGCAGAGAAATGTATTGCAACTATCTGGTGGACAACAACAGCGTGTGGCGATTGCAAGAGCTTTAGCCAGCGACGCTCATGTACTTTTGGCAGATGAACCGACGGGAAATCTTGATGAAACTACCGCTGATGAAATCATTGCTTTGCTGAAAAAGACTGCACATGAATTAGGAAAATGTGTTGTTGTCGTTACACATAGTAAGCATTTGGCAGAAGAAGCCGACGAAATCTTAGAAATTAAAAACGGTGCAATTTCTTTTCTGTCTGAATAAACAAGAATAGTGCCGTAAAGGAGCTGTCATTATGGAATATTTTAGATATACCTCGACACAATCAATTTGACCCTAACGGCATTTTTATAAGAACTAAATACAATACAGTTTCAAAGGCTCGTACAGACTATATGTTTTGTGCGGGCTTTTTTCATGCCAGAAAAAAATTTTTTAAGTTTTTTTTGATTTTGGTTACGCTGTACCCCACTTTCAACGCGGTATATATGAAAAGGGGCAGACACCTCTTTTCGACTAGCGAAAGGAGGTGAGGAAAATGAAACCGTCAGAACTACAAGAAAAAACCTGTCATCAATTCGATTGTGCTATTAAAAAAGTTATACGTCATAGAGCGATTGACTTCTATCGAGCGATACGTCGTTCAGAGAAAAAAGAAATGCCATTCGCCGAAATTATGGACGACCTCTTAAATTCCATAGGTACAGAAGATACATATTCTACGGATTATGTTGCAGTATTTGAAGTCTGTGGAGAAAAAGTATCAATCGAAGATGAACAACTGGCTCGTGCATTGAAAGCTATTGAAGAACGAAAGCGTAATATCGTTTTACAGTATTTTTTCATTGGGGACACGGACACTTACATTGGGAAAATGCTTGACTGTTCCAGAGCGAATGTAACGAAGTGCAGAATACAAGCACTAGACAAGTTAAAGCAACTGATTGAGGAGGAAAAAGAAAAATGCCAAAAGAGCTGACACCGACTTTCACGGTTATTTCCAAAGCCTGCGACGGCGACGAAACAGCAATTTCAAAAATCTTGGAATTTTATGACCCATATATCAATCAATGCTGTATGCGTCCGTTTTACGACGATAACAACAACTTACGTCTTGCGGTAGATTTGGAAATGAAAGGTTTTATCAAAGAAGCGATTATTCGTAAAATCTTAAACTTTGATATTAAACGCTTCTAATTCATATCGGGATTGATTATGCCCGTCTGGTCTTTGACAACTGAATAAAGCAGACAGATACGTTTGTGAGATAGCAAGCCACGGGGACTGTACGCCATGACCTTTCCAAAAGAAAGCGAGCGACCCACGCAGTGATCCGAGAGCGACCGTTGGAAAAGTCGCTTTGCCACGACCTATCCTCACAGAATAATGATACGTCCGCATGGTGCGGTTCTGCCCACAAGAATGGGAATAGTTGAGATACTAACGGAGCTTTCCAAAGCCGTCTGCCTGCTTGTAAAAAATGACACACAGTAAAGGAGGTGCATAGATTATGAACAATACTGATGTGCCTATCTGGGAAAAATATACTCTGACGATTGAAGAAGCGTCTAAATACTTCCGCATTGGCGAAAAGAAATTGCGTAAATTAGCCGAAGAAAATATTGACGCTGGCTGGGTTATCGTGAACGGTAATCGTATTCAGATTAAGCGAAAACAATTTGAAAAAATCATAGATACATTGGACGAAATCTAATGTCATTGAGCCGTAGATATGGTATAATAAGGTATAGCGTATCATGGCTCATTCCATGACGGAAAGGAGCTTTACACTATGTCTAATGTAAAACGAAAAGACAGTAAAAATCGCAATTTGCGTAATGGAGAGAGCCAGCGAAAAGACGGAAGATACGTTTATAAATATACCGATATATACGGAAAGCCACAATTTATCTATTCTTGGAAACTTGTACCGACAGACAAGACACCTGCTGGAAAGCGTGATGATATATCGTTGAGGGAAAAAGAAGCACAGATAAAAAAAGACCTTAACGACGGTATCGACACAGTCGGTGGTAAAATGACAGTCTGCCAGCTCTATGAGAAGAAGAACAGCCAAAGAAAGAACATTAAAAGGGCTACTGAAAAAGGACGACAGTATCTTATGAACGCTCTGAAAAACGACCCATTGGGTATGAGGGCGATTGATACTGTGAAGCAGTCGGACGCTAAAGAATGGGCTATCAGAATGAGTGAAAAAGGATATGCCTATAAAACAATTGATAACTATAAGCGTTCCTTGAAAGCGTCATTTTACATGGCGATACAAGACGACTGTATCAGAAAGAACCCATTTGAATTTAAACTAAGTGATGTTCTGGAAGATGATACGGAGCAGAAAGTTATCCTTACACCAGAGCAGGAAGAACGCCTGCTTGCCTTTATGGAAAAGGACAAGATTTACAGCAAGTATTATGATGAGGTTGTGCTTCTGCTGGAAACGGGACTTCGTATTTCTGAATTTTGCGGACTAACGACGCATATTGATATGCAGAACAGAATACTCAATATAGACCACCAGTTATTGAAAGACAGCGAAATCGGCTACTATATTGAAACGCCTAAGACCAAAAACGGAAAACGGGAACTTCCATTGACAGAACGGGCTTATCAAGCAATCCAAAGAATACTAAAGAGCAGAGGAAAAGCACAACCGCTGATTGTAGGTGGTTACAGCAATTTCCTATTCTTAAACCGTGAGGGCTTGCCTAAAGTTGCAGGAAACTATGAGGGCATGGTGCGAGGATTGATTAAGAAGTATAACAAATATCACACGGACAAGTTACCGAACATCACACCACATTCATTCAGACATACTTATTGTACGAATATGGCAAACAGAGGAATGAACCCTAACACTCTGCAATATCTCATGGGACACGCTAACATAACCATGACACTTGGTTATTACGCACACGGGACATTTCAATCTGCAAAAGCGGAGCTGGAAAGGCTGGCTTGTTAATATCGGAGCTTATATTTACTACTCATTTACTACTTTTGGTTGCATTTTCATGCTGGTAAATGCCAGCTTATGCAAGGTATCTTCCAAAAAGAAAATACCGATAAAGTCCTAAAATACGGGATATATCGGCATTTACCAACTTATGAAAAGATAATCAGAAATTTAGTAAGTTTTTTTTATAAAAATTTATTTTTCTTCACCTTTAATTAATCTGTCAATATTACTTTTATGTCTCCAAAATACTAAAAGACAAGCAAAAAGCGTAGCATAAACATAGTATTTATTATAGCCTAATAAAAGAGTTGATAAAAATAATGTAATACCAGCAGCTAAAGAACGAATTGAAACAATTTTTGTTATCAATTTTAAGCCAAAGAAAATTACAGCTGTAATTAAAAATGGTATAGGAACAACTATCATAAAAGCAGCTGCAGAAGTAGCTACACCTTTACCACCTTTAAATTTTAAAAATATAGTATAATTATGTCCTAATATTGCTGCAATGGCTACTAATGATAAACTTAAACTTGTATCAGTTTTTAGTATATCACTCCAAATTAAAATACGTGTTAATAGTACTGGAATAATTGCTTTTAGCATATCACAAATTGCTGTTATTTTTGAAAGTTTTTCACCTGCAACTCTTTTAACATTAGTGGCACCAATGTTACCACTTCCATATTCTCTTACATCTTTATTAAGTTTCTTTTTTACTAAAATATATCCACTAGGAATTGATCCCATAAGATATGAAAAAACAATTAATAATGGTAGCATATATACCTCCTTATATATCTTTACATAAATATAATATTTAAGAATATTAAATTATGCAAGGAATATTTATAAATAAAAATTTAATAAGTATTTACTATTAATATCAATAATAGAGATAATAACATATAATATAACATTACGAGGTTAGAGGTAAATATTATATGGATAAGTGGGATGAGTTTGCTATTATAACTTTTATTACTTGTGATGCTATATTAGAGAACAGTTATGAAATTAGAAATTTTTATAAATACTATTATAAGAATATTAAAAGAGAGGTCAAAGATATAATTAGTAGATTAATTAAATAATTGGTAATATGAATAAATATAAGGAATAAAATTGAAGAAAAAATGGTAAACATAAAAAAGATAATCTAGGAAATTATAAGTAGTATAAAAAATTCAAATTATTAAGAAGAATAAAGTAGGAAAAATATTGACAAAGACAAAGATATTGTCGTATTCTGTAATAGCGCGAAAGTCTATGGATTTTTGTATTTAATAGTATATGTATTAAAAAACATGAGGTGAATTATCAATGGGAATAAAACTAGAGAAACTAGTTGTAAAATTTGGAGATTTTAAGGCACTTAATGAAGTTACTTTACAAATTCCGAAAGGAAAGTTAGTTTCATTATTAGGACCTTCAGGATCAGGAAAATCAACAACATTATTTACTATCTCAGGAATTCATAAACCACATAGTGGAAAGATTTATTTTGGAGATAGGGATGTAACTGGATTAGAACCAGAAGAGTTAGGAATAGGATTAGTATTCCAAAATTATGCATTATATCCACATATGACTGTAAGAGAAAATATATTATTTCCTCTAAAAAATTTAAAGTGGGATAAAGCAGAAGCAGAAAAGAGAGCTTTAGAAGTTGCTAAGATTGTAAAAATTGAAAGTCAATTAGATAAAAAGCCAGCTCAACTTTCAGGAGGGCAACAACAAAGAGTTGCTATTGCAAGAGCATTAGCAAAGAAGCCAGACATTTTACTTCTTGATGAGCCTTTGTCAAACTTAGATACAAAGTTAAGAGTTGAAACAAGACAAGAAATTAGAAGAATTCAAAAGGAAACTGGAGTTACAGCTATATTCGTAACTCATGACCAAGAAGAGGCTATGTCTATTTCAGATGAAATTGTACTGATGAAAGATGGTGCAATACAACAAGTTTCATCACCTAGTGATATATATATGAATCCAGTAAATAAATTTGTTGCATCTTTTATAGGAAGTCCAGAAATGAACTTTATAAATTTAGAATGTAAAGAAGGAACAGCTATTATTGATTCCTTAACAATAGAAAACTTACCTAAGAATAAGTCAAAGGTTATTTTAGGGGTAAGAGCAGAAGATTTTGAGGTAGCAGATAAAGGATTAAAAACTAAAGTTGTTACAGTAGAAATATTAGGTAGAGAAAGATTATTAACATTAGATCATAATGGTAGTAAATACAAAATGTTAGTTGATAAAGAGTTCTTTATTGATGAAGGTGCTGAGTTAATAATTAAGCCAAAGACAGGCAAGAGTTATGTGTTTGATGCTGAAAGTGAGGAGTTCATAACAAAATGCTAAAGAAGACAAATAAATTTAAGGGATATATATATTTACTACCTGCACTTATAATACTTGCTGTTTTTGTATTTTATCCTATAATTAATACAATAATTTTTAGTTTTGATGAAACTAAAGCTAGTGGATTTGTTTTTGGATTTGGATCATATAAATATCTATTTGAAGACAAAAGGTTTATACAATCTTTATTTAATACTGTAATTTATGCTGCAATAGTTCCAGCTTTATCGGTATTTATTTCTTTATTAATAGCTAATGCTTTAGCTAATATAAAGAATGAAAAAGTAAGAGGTATATTCCAAAGTGTTTACTTTTTACCTTATGTAACTTCATTGGTTGCTATAGGGATAGTATGGTCTTGGTTATTTAACTCTGAATATGGAATTATTAATTTCTTATTAGGGAAAATAGGAGTAGATCCTATAAACTGGCTTAATGATCCTAAATATGCAATGATAGCATTAATAATATTTGCAGTGTGGAAGAGTTTAGCTTTTAATACCTTAATATTAACTACAGGTATTGCATCAATAAATCCACAATATTATCAAGCTGCTAAAATAGATCAGGCTACAAATGGAACTATATTTAGAAAGATAACTGTTAAATTAGTTTCTCCTATGATTGCTTATACATATGTTATTAGTTTAATAGCTGCTTTTAAAGTTTACACAGAAGTTTATGTTCTATTTGGAGGACGTACATTAGATGGTGCAGTTTCAACTGTTGTTAGATATATAATTGATAGATTCTATGGAGATCAAGATTTCCCACTAGCATTTGCTGCTTCAGTTGTTCTATTAATTATAATATTAACTGTTACTTTAGTACAAAAAACAGTTGCTCGTAATAAGATTCATTACTAAGAGGTGTAAATATGAAAAATAAAAATAATTTTAAAGCATTCATTAAATACTTCTTATTAGTTGTCTTTGCTATTATAACGCTATTCCCATTTTATTGGATGATAGCATCGTCTTTAAAGTCAAGTTTTGAAGTTATTCAAACACCACCAACAATGTTTCCAGAAAACTTTATGTGGGATAACTTTAGTACTGCATTAGCAATGGCTCCTTTTGGAAGATATTTTATAAATACAATAATAGTTACAGCTTTAAGTATTGTTAGTACAGTTGTAATTTCAATATTATCAGCATTTGCTTTTTCACATCTTGAGTTTAAGGGAAGGGATTTAATATTTGCTATTTTCTTAGCTTCAATGATGATACCAGGAGAAGTATTAATAGTAACTAACTTTAAAACAATTTCAACATTAAATTTAATTGATAGTTATTCAGCATTATTTGTACCTTACATGGCAAATGTATTATATATTTATATGCTTAGAGAATTCTTCTTAAAGATTCCAAAACAATTATATTATGCAGCAAAAATAGATGGTGCAAGTGATTGGAAGTTTTTATGGAGAATAGTTGTACCTATGGCTAAGCCATCAATTATTACAATTTGTATATTAGTAGGTATAAACTCATGGAATGCATTCTTATGGCCATTACTTGTTACAAATAGTGATAATATGAGATTGCTTGCTAATGGATTAACTGCATTCCAATCAGATGTAGGAAATAGATACGAATTATTAATGGCTGCATCTACAATAATTACAATGCCAATAGTTGTAATTTATATGTTCTTACACAAGAAGATTATGAATGGTATATCTATTGGTGGAATAAAGGGATAATATAAAAAGTTAGATATATAGGAAAAGTTTGAATTAAAAGTTAAAATATTAATGCTTTAATTATTTATTATGAAAGTTATTTTTAAATGCTTTAATTATGTATATATGAAAATTTAATACTTTATCTTTTAGTCATCTTTTCTTAAATATATATATAAATTATTAGGTTTTAGAGGTGAAGCAAATGAAAAGAAGATTATTAGCATCTTTAATGACTGCAATAGTTGCAGCTACAGCATTAACAGGGTGCTCAAAAAGTGATTCATCAAGCGAGAAGATCGTTACAGAATTACAAGAACCAGTAACAATTGAAATGTGGCATTATATGACTGGAAAACAAGCAGAAGTGTTACAAACTATAGTTGATGACTTTAATAGTTCAAACACTCAAGGAATAACAGTTAAGGCTTCAGGCCAAGGTAGTATTGCGGACTTAAACAAAAAGGTTATAGCAGCGTCTCAATCAAATACTTTACCAGCTATAGTTAATGTTTATCCAGATGCAGCTACAGGTCTTATTAATGATAATAAGGTTGTAGACTTAACACCATATGTTGAAAATGAAACTGTAGGAATGGCAGAAGACTTAAAGAATGACTTTATTCCAGATTTTATTAATGAGTTATCACAATGGGGAGAAAATAAAATATATGGACTTCCAATGACTAAATCTACAGAAGTTTTATATGTTAATAAGACTTTATTAGAACAATTAGGATATACTGTAGATGATTTAAAAGATTTAACCTTTGCAAAGTTAGCAGAAATATCAGAAAAATGTCAAACTGAATTAGGAATAGCAGGATTTGGATTTGACTCAAGCTCAAATGCATTTATTTCTAGTTTAAAAGCAGATGGAAAAGACTTTGTTCAATTAGATGGAAAAATAAATGTTGTTAACGATTGGTCTAAGGAGTTTATGCAATTCTTTAGAGAAAACACTCAAAGTGGTGCATTTAGAGTAGCTGGTGAAGATAAATTCTTATCAGGACCATTCTCAAATCAAAAGGTTTTAGCTTATCAAGGATCTTCAGCTGGATTTGCTCATATAAACACTAATGGTGCTTTTGAAATTGCTGTAGTAGAAGTTCCTCATTTTGAAGGAAAAGATAAAGCTGTTATCCAACAAGGTGCTTCTTTATTTGTAACTAACGATGTTTCTTCAGAAGCTCAATATGCTGCTTATGAATTTATTAAATTTGCAACTAATACTGAAAATACAGCTAAGTTTGCAACAGCTACTGGTTATTTACCAGTTAGAAAATCAGCTCAAGATTCAACTATAGTTCAAGAAGTATTAGCTGATAGCAACTCTTTATATGGTAAAATTTACGAGGTTGCTAAGGAATCATTAAACTACGCTTACTTTACTCCTGCAGTAAATAATGCTCAATCAGCAAGAACAGTTGCTGAAGAAAAATATGCATCTTATGTTACTGGAACTTCAGATGATGTTGATGCTATGTTAGAAGAAATGAATTCACAAGTTGAAACTTCAATAAGCCGTCAATAATACATAAAAATGTATAACTTTATTTATGCCCTGCTTAGTTTATCTAAGTGGGGGATTTTTTTATTAAATATTTAAATTTTATTTTTAGGAGGTATTAAAAATGCGGGAAAAATTGATTGAAAATATAATAAAAAAAATTGAAGAATATGATACTATAGCAATATATCGTCATGTTTTTCCAGATCCAGATTCATATAGTTCACAAACTGCTCTAAAAAGTATAATAGAAAATACATATCCTAATAAAAAGGTAGTATTATTAGGTGAACATTTAAAAAATTTAGAATATATAAATGTTATGGATGAAGAAATTGAATTAAATAAAGATTCATTAGCTATTATAGTAGATGTAGCTAATAAAGAAAGAGTTGACAATCAATCATTTAATAACTGTGGTTATATAATTAAAATTGATCATCATAAACCTTTTGACGTTCCATTTGAAAATTTAACATGGGTAGATACAAATTATTCTTCTTGTAGTGAAATGATTTTAGATTTATATTTAGCTAATGAAGATAAATTAAAAATAGATAAAGAAGGAAGACGTGCTTTATTTACAGGTATAGTTGGAGATACAGGAAGATTTTTATATATAGATAATCCAACTAATTTATTTGAAAAGTTATCTAAAATTACTTTTGACTTAGAAACAAAAGAAATTTATGCAAATATGTATAAAAGAGAAGAAACAGAGTTAAAATTCTTAGGATATATTTATAGTAACTATGTAACTACTAAAAATGGAATGGCGTATTTAAAAGTAAAAAATGAAATAGCTAAAAAATATGGTTTAGAGCCAATAAAAGCTGCAAGAATGGTGAATGCTCTTCAAGATACTTCGGGAATAAATAATTGGAATTTCTTTGTAGAAAAAGAAGATGGTTCGATTTTTTGTGAATTTAGATCTAATGGACCTAGAGTTAATGATGTTGCATCTATCTTTGGAGGTGGTGGTCATATGTTAGCTGCTGGTGCAACTCTTGCAAATTGGAAAAAAGTTGATGAAATAATAGAAGCTCTTGATAATAATTCTAAAAGGTACAAGGAAGATAACAAAGGAAAAGAATAAAATGCAAAAAGATACCTAAAGGTTAACTTTTTATGAAAGTTGTCTTTAGGTATCTTTTTATGTCTAAAAATATATTTCAATTTAGTAATTTTATGGTATAATTAATTTATATTACTAATAAAGTGATATTTTTAAAATATAGTATAAATGTGTATTAATTAAAGGGTTTTGAGGAGGAGAAAGATATGGCAAGATTTACATTACCAAGAGATATTTATCATGGGAAAGGTTCTTTAGAAGTATTAAAAACTTTAAAAGGAAAAAGAGCTGTAGTTGTTGTAGGTGGAGGCTCAATGAAAAAATTTGGGTTCCTAGATAAAGTAGAAAGTTATTTAAAGGAAGCTGGAATAGAAGTTAAGTTAATAGAAGGAGTAGAACCAGACCCATCAGTTGAAACTGTTATGAATGGGGCAGCTGTAATGAGGGATTTTGAGCCAGATTGGATAGTAGCTATGGGAGGAGGATCACCAATAGATGCAGCAAAGGCTATGTGGATTTTTTATGAGTATCCTGACTTTACTTTTGAACAAGCTGTTGTGCCTTTTGGTTTACCTGAATTAAGACAAAAGGCTAAATTTGTAGCAATACCATCAACTTCAGGAACTGCAACAGAAGTAACTGCTTTTTCTGTAATTACTGACTATAAAGCTAAGATTAAGTATCCTTTAGCTGATTTTAATATAACTCCAGATATCGCAATAGTTGATCCAGAGCTAGCACAAACAATGCCAGCTAAGCTTGTTGCTCATACTGGAATGGATGCATTAACACATGCAATAGAAGCATATACAGCTTCATTAAGATCAAATTTTTCAGATCCATTGGCTTTAAAGGCTATTGATATGGTTAATGAAAATTTAGTTAAGTCTTTTGAAGGTGATGTAGAAGCTAGAAATTTAATGCATGAAGCACAATGTTTGGCTGGTATGGCATTTAGTAACGCTTTATTAGGAATAGTACACTCAATGGCTCATAAGGTTGGAGCAGTATTCCATATTCCACATGGATGTGCAAATGCAATATTCTTACCATATGTAATTCAATATAATAGAACAGAATGTGAAGGTAGATATGCAGATATAGCAAGAATGCTAAAATTACAAGGAAATACAGAGGCTGAACTAACAGATTCATTAATAGCAAAAATAAATGAATTTAATGTAGCATTAAATATTCCATCATCAATGAAAGAATATGGAGTAACTGAAGAAGATTTCTTAGCTAATGTTAAACATATAGCTCATAATGCAGTTTTAGATGCATGTACTGGATCTAATCCAAGGACAATTGATGATGAAACTATGGAAAAGCTTCTTTCATGTACATTCTATGGAAATAAAGTAGATTTTTAATAAATAGTTTATGATTTAAGAATGCATTTTTAAGTAAAGAAATTTAAAGGTGCATTCTTAAACTCATAATAAAGATTCTAAATTTAAAATTTAGTTATAAATATATAACATAAGAAAATTATGGGGGTTATTAAGGTGTATAAGATAACAAGTAAAAGATTATTAACGGAAAACATATATTTAATGGATATTGAGGCTCCAAGAGTAGCTAAATCAGCTCAGCCTGGGCAATTCATTATTATAAAAAATAATGATAAAGGGGAAAGAATCCCTTTAACTATTGCCGATTATGATAGAGAGAATGGAACTGTTACAATAGTTTTCCAAACTGTTGGATACGCTACAAAAGAACTTGCAGGCTTTGAAGTAGGTGATTATGTACAAGACTTTGTTGGGCCATTAGGTCAACCAAGTGAATTTATACATGAAGACTTAGATGAACTTAGAAATAAAAATGTTTTATTTGTAGCTGGAGGTGTAGGTGCAGCACCTGTTTATCCACAAGTAAAATGGTTTTATGATAATAATATTGATGTTGATGTTATTATTGGGGCTAGAAATAAAGAGTTAGTAATATTAGAAGAAGAAATGAGAAGAGTAGCTAAAAATCTATATATATCTACTGATGATGGTTCTTATGGATTTAATGGTAGGGTTACAGATTGTTTATTAGATTTAGTAAATAATAAAGGTAAAAAGTATGATCATGCTGTTGTTATAGGGCCTATGATAATGATGAAATTTATGTCAATGCTTACTAAGGAGCTTGAAATAAAAACTACAGTAAGTTTAAATCCTATTATGGTTGATGGTACAGGTATGTGTGGTGCTTGTAGGGTTACAGTAGGAGATGAAGTTAAATTTGCATGTGTTGATGGCCCAGAATTTGATGGACATCTTGTAAATTTTGATGAAAGTATGAGAAGGCAATCTCTTTATAAAAGCGAAGAGGGAAGAGCTATGCTTAAGTTAGAAGAAGGCGACACACACCATAGAGAAGGTTGCGGATGCGGAGGACATAAGTAATGAATAAAGTAGTAGATAGAATGAAAAGAATACCTGTAAGGGAACAAGAAGCTAGTGTAAGAGCAAAAAACTTTGATGAAGTTTGCTTAGGATATGATGAAGAAAGAGCTTTAGATGAAGCAAGTAGATGTTTAGGGTGTAAAAATCCAAAATGTGTAAATGGATGTCCAGTATCAATAGATATACCAGGATTTATATCTCATGTTAAAGATGGAGATTTTGAAGGAGCAGCAAAAGAAATTGCAAAATATAGTGCATTACCAGCTGTTTGTGGAAGAGTATGTCCACAGGAGTCGCAGTGTGAAGGAAAATGTGTGCTAGGAATAAAGGGTGAACCAGTTGCTATTGGAAAACTAGAAAAATTTACTGCTGATTGGGCAAGATATAATAATGTTGATCTTTCTGATAAAGAAGAATCAAAAGGTAAAAAGGTAGCTGTAATAGGTTCAGGACCAGCAGGACTTACTTGTGCAGGAGATTTAGCTAAAAAAGGTTATGATGTTACTATATTTGAGGCTTTACATGAAGCAGGTGGAGTTTTAGTATATGGTATACCTGAATTTAGATTACCAAAGGAAGAAGTAGTAAAATCTGAAATTGAAAATATTAAAAAACTAGGAGTTAAAATCGAAACTAATGTAGTTGTAGGAAGAACAGTTACAATAGATTCATTAATTGAAGATGAAAGGTTTGAGGCTGTATTTATAGGATCAGGTGCTGGACTACCAAAATTTATGGGAATACCAGGTGAAAATTCAAATGGAGTATTTTCAGCAAATGAATTTTTGACAAGAGTAAACTTAATGAAAGCATTTAAAGATGAATATCATACACCAGTTAAGGTTGGAAATAAGGTAGCTGTAGTTGGTGGAGGAAATGTTGCCATGGATGCAGCTAGAACAGCATTAAGACTTGGTGCAGAGACTCATATTATATATAGAAGAAGTGAATCAGAATTACCAGCAAGACTTGAGGAAGTTCATCATGCAAAAGAGGAAGGGGTAATATTTGATGTATTAACTAATCCTACAGAGATTTTAACAGATGAAAATGGATGGGTTACAGGAATGAAGTGTGTTAAAATGGAACTTGGAGAACCTGATGCTTCTGGAAGAAGAAGACCAGTAGTTAAAGAAAATTCAGAGTTTGTTATGGATGTAGACACTGTTATAATGTCTCTTGGAACATCTCCAAATCCTTTAATTTCTTCAACAACTAAAGGTTTAGAAACTAATAAGTGGAAATGCATAGTTGCTGATGAAGAAACAGGACTTACAACAAAAGAAGGTGTTTATGCTGGGGGAGATGCAGTTACAGGTGCTGCAACTGTTATTTTAGCAATGGGAGCAGGAAAAAAGGCAGCTGTTGCAATAGATGAATATTTAAGTAATAAATAAGTAGAATTAATTGACTTTTTATCAATAAATGAATAAAATTATTTTATAACTCCAAAGTTATGTTCTTTCTTTGGGGTTTTTCTTTATAATAATGGGAAGTATGATAGTAGGTGTAATTATGAAATTGACGAAAAATCAAAATAGATTTATAAATAATAAAAATATGGGCTTTTCATTAATGAAAGGAAAATCATTAACAGGAAAGACAGTAGCAGCTTTGCATAGAGTTATAAATTTAGAAAATAATTATTGTATATATAATGAAGATAAGATTTTATATTTATCTTCAAATGATGAAAAGTTATATAATAGTAAAAGTTTATATAAAGAAAAAAGCAAAGAAAGTGAGTTTTATTCATTATTTAGTATTGATGAGGAAAGAGTTGAGTTTAATTTAGTAAAGGTATTAATAAAAGATTTTTCAGAAAGATACATAAATGCAAATAAATTAAATTTAAAGACTATTTCTTTTGAAGAAGCATATAAGTTTATAAAAACAGAAGACTTTTACAATGAATTATTATTGTTAGCAAAAAAATCTAAAGTTATTAATAAAATTAAAAGTGAAGACTTGTATGATGAAATTATGTGGATAAAAGCATGTAATTTTACACGAGAAGAATATAGTGATGTTGAAAGAAAAGGTAGAAAATATAGATTAATAAAAAAATCATATAGTAGAGATTCTATATATAGACTTATGGAATTATACACTTCTATATTAAGACAAAATGGATATTGTGATTATTATGATGAAATATCATTTGCTATAAAATATGGACAACTATATAAAGAAAAGTATACTCACATAGTTTTAGATGATGTAGAGGTACTAACTAAGGGAGAAATTGAATTTGTAAAAAGTATATATTCTAACAATGCACATTCATCATTTGTTTTTATTTTAAATAATGAATTTTGTAATGATAAAATGTGTTGGTTAGTAAAAGGTAGAAGGTTAAAAACTCTTGGAGTAGATTTTAAAGGAAGAAGTTTTGCTTTCAAGAAGGATTTTAAAGAGGAAAAAAATAAAGAAAAAAATTATATGGAAAAGTTTGAATATATAAACTTGAAATATAAAAATATAGTTGAATTTAATATTGATAGTTCTTCTTCTAAAAAAGAGATTTATTTAGGGGATAATACTATATTTAATGAAGAAGAATTAGTTGAAGTTGATGTATATAGTGATATAGCAGCAGGTAATCCTATTGAAATCAATGATGAGGTAGAGGAAAAGTTTAATTTACCTAAGAGTTGGTTAGAAAAAGGAAAAGAAACTTTCATATTACATGTAAAAGGTGATAGTATGATTGAGAAAAATATAAATGATGGAGATTTAGTTGTTATTAAGAGGCAAAATACTGCATTAAATAATGACATTGTTGCTGCTAGTTTAGATGGAGAAGCGACTTTAAAAACCTTAAAGCTAAATGGTAAGGAGCCTATGTTAATTCCAGCTAATCCTAAATATAGTGAGATATATTTACAAGGCAAGGAAGTGAGTATATTAGGTGTAGCTATTGGTGTAATAAAAAATAAATTAAATTAATTATTAAATAAGGGGGCTAGAGAATGATTTCAAGTAAGATGAGAGCTATGGTTTTAAATAGTTCTACTATTAGGGCTATGTTTGAAGAAGGAAAGGGATTAGCAAGTATATATGGGGAAGAAAATGTTTTTGATTTTAGTATAGGCAATCCTAATGTAGAACCACCAGAAGAGATTAAAAATATAATAAATAAAATTGTTAATGAGGAAAAGCCAAATTTTCTTCATGGGTATATGAATAATTCTGGATATGAAGATGTTAGAGAAGCGATAGCTAATCATTTAGGAGAAGAATATAATCTTGAATTGAAATATGAAAATATAATTATGACTTGTGGTGCTGCTGGAGGATTAAATGTAATTTTGAAAAGTATTTTAGACCCAGAAGATGAAGTTATTGTTTTTGCGCCTTTTTTTGGAGAGTATATTAATTATGTTAAAAATTTTGATGGGGTAGTAACTGTTATATCAGCAGACATAAATAGTTTTCAATTAAATTTAGAAGAATTAAAAAAGAAAATATCAAATAAGACTAAAGCTGTAATTATTAATTCTCCTAATAATCCAAGTGGAGTTATATATAGTGAGGAAACAATAAAAGAATTATCTAATATATTAAGAGATAAAGAATTGGAATTTAAAAAGGATATTTATTTAATTTCAGATGAACCGTATAGGGAAATTGTATATGAGAATACTAAAGTGCCTTGTATATTAAATTATTATAATAATTCATTTATAGGATATTCATATAGTAAATCATTATCGCTGCCGGGTGAAAGAATAGGTTATATTGTGGTTAATCCTAAAATGAATACTTTTGAAGATATAATATCAGCTTTAAATATAGCAAATAGAATTTTAGGATTTGTTAATGCGCCTTCGCTTTTTCAAAGAGTAATAAAAGAAAGTTTAAAGTTAGAAGTTGATGTTAACATTTATAAGAAAAATAGAGATTTATTATATAATCACCTAGTATCTATAGGGTTTGAATGTTTAAAACCAGATGGAGCATTTTATCTTTTCCCAAAATCACCAATAGAAGATGATGTTAAGTTTTGTGAGGATGCTAAAAAGTTTAATATATTAGCAGTACCAGGAAAAACTTTTGGATGTCCAGGATATTTTAGATTATCTTATTGTATATCGTATGATAAGATTGAAAGGTCTCTAAAAGCTTTTGATGAACTTATAAAGTTGTATAAATAATATAACTAAAGAAGCATTATATTGAATAAAAAAATACAAATTTGGGCAAGTTTTAAATGGGAAAGTTAAATGTTGCTATAGCCCCTTGTATTTATTAGTAAAGTATGATAAAATAGATTAAGAAGTAATTTACTAATAGCTAGAAAATGAAGAGTGGGGCTTGTTCCCGCTCTTTCTATTTGAACGCAACTACTTTTTAGTTGCGTTTTTACATATCTATTTTTTAAATTACCTAAAAACTGAATATTGCAAAGGAGGATAATTATGAAGAATGATGCCTTAGTTACTCAAATTTATGAAATGGTTAAACCCATATCAGATGAACTTAACTATGAAATATATCATATTGAATATGTTAAGGAAAATGGAGAATATTATTTAAGAATATATATAGAAAAAGAAGGCGGCATCACTTTAAGTGATTGTGAAGCTCTTTCAAGAAGAGTAAGTGATCTTATGGATGAAAAAGATCCTATACCAGAAGCTTATTTCCTAGAAGTTTCATCACCAGGCTTAAATAGAACATTATTTACTGAAGATCATTATAAGAGATTTGTAGGTAGAGAAGTAATGGTTAAACTTACAAAAGCTATCGAAGGAAAGAAAAGTATTAAAGGTATTTTAAAAGAAGTTAATGAAGAAAATATAATAGTTGAAGCAGACACTTTAATAAGCATACCAAAAGAAAAAGTTAAAAGTGCAAATATTGAAGGGGAAATATAGTAAGGAGGGTATTTAAGATGAACCAAGAGTTTATAGGTGCTCTTAAAGAAATAGTAAAAGATAAAGGTATTAGTGAAGATTTATTATTTACAACAATTGAGGATGCGTTAGTTGCAGCGTATAAGAAAAATTATGCAGGACCAACATCTTCAGCACAAAATGTAAAAGTAACAATTGATAGAGAAAATGGAGAAATACATGTTTATTCTCAAAAGATTGTTGTTGAAGAAGTTTTTGATAATGTTACTGAAATTGGATTAGAAGAAGCACAAGAAATAAAACCTACATATGATTTAGATGATGTAGTAGATTTCGAAGTTACTCCAAAGAATTTTGGAAGAGTTGCAGCGCAACTTGCAAAAGGAGTAGTAACTCAAAGAATAAGAGAAGCTGAAAGAAGTATCATATATAATGAATATAAAGAAAAAGAATATGATATTATAACTGGAACAGTTTTAAGAGAAGATAAAGGAAATGTTTTTGTTAATATTGGAAAGCTAGAAACAGCAATTGGACCAAATGAACAAATTCCAAGAGAAAAGTATAAATTTAATGAAAAAATTAAATTATATGTTGTAGAAGTTAAAAATACTTCTAAAGGGGCTCAAATAATAGTATCTAGAACACATCCAGGATTAGTTAAAAGATTATTTGAATTAGAAGTTCCAGAAATATATGAAGGTATTGTTGAAATAAAAAGCATTTCAAGAGAAGCTGGATCAAGAAGTAAAATTGCAGTAGTATCACATGATGAAAATGTTGATCCTATGGGAGCTTGTGTTGGACCTAAGGGGGCAAGAGTTCAAAACATAGTAAATGAACTTAAGGGTGAAAAAATAGATATAATTAAATGGAGCAAAGACCCAGAAGAATTTATAGCAAGTTCTTTAAGCCCTGCTAAGGTAGTAAGTGTAACAGTTGATGAAGACTCAAAGTCAGCTAAGGTTATTGTTGAAGATAACCAATTATCACTTGCAATTGGAAAAGAGGGTCAAAATGTAAGATTAGCTGCTAAGCTAACTAATTGGAAAATTGATATAAAGAGTAAGTCACAAGCTGAAGCTATAGAGGAATAAGGGGGATTTTTTTATGAAAGTAAAGAAAATACCTTTAAGAATGTGCACAGGTTGTATGGAAATGAAGCCTAAGAAGGAACTTATTAGAGTTGTAAAAAGTCAAGAAGGTGAAGTTTCTGTTGACTTAACAGGGAAAAAAGCAGGTAGAGGCGCTTATATTTGCAAAAATATTGAGTGCTTAGAAAAAGCATTTAAAGCAAAAAGATTAAGTAGAAACCTTGATGTTGCAATAGATGAAGAAATATACAACAGATTAAGGGAAGAGATAGTTAATGAATAAGTTTTTTAATTTTTTAGGTCTTGCTAAAAGATCAGGGAATTTAATAGAAGGGTATAGCAAATGTGATGAACAACGCAACAGACGTAGTTTTTATCTTGTAATACTAAGTGATGATGCTTCTAATAGTACAAAAAAGAAGTTTAGGAATCATTGTGCTGAAAAAGGAATTCCTCTTATAGAAGACTTTTCTAAAGAACAACTAGGTAACCCAATTGGAAGAGAGGAACTAAAAGTTTTAGCTGTGGTAGATAAAAATATGGCTGAAAAATTAATATCCTTGTACCAAAATGAAGAAGGAAGAAATTAACCGGGGGTGATTTTATTGTCAAAGATTAGAGTATATGAATTGGCAAAGGAGCTTAATGTTAGCTCAAAAGATTTAATAAATTTATTAATGGAAGAATTTGGTGTTGAAGTCAAAAATCATATGAGTGTAATAGAAGATGAAGATGCAACACTAATAAAAGAACTATTAGGTGATAATAGTGAGAGTGAAGGTAAGAAGAGTTTAGTTGATGAATACGAAGAAGAACTTGCTGAATCACTTAATAAGGGTGTAAGAAAAAAGAAAAAGACTAAGAAAGAGTTAGAGCAAGAAGAAGTTGAAAGAAATGCTGAAGCTGCATGTGGAGTAATTGAGATTGGTGAAACAATAACAGTTAAAGAATTATGTGAAAAGCTTGGTAAGCCAACAAATGATGTTATTAAGAATTTAATATTCTTAGGTGTAATGGCTGGTGTTAACCAAGAAATAGATTTCTCTACTGCTGAAAAACTTTGTGAAAAATATGAAGTTTTAGTTGAAAAGAAAGAAGCAGAAACTGAGCTAGAGGAATTTGAAGAAGAAGTTGATGTTGTTGAAGAAAACTTAGTTAAGAGACCTCCAATAGTAACAATTATGGGGCATGTTGACCATGGTAAAACATCACTTTTAGATGCTATAAGACATGCAAAGGTTACTGCTAGTGAAGCTGGTGGAATAACTCAACATATAGGTGCTTATACAGTTTCTTTAAATGGAGAAAAGATTACTTTCTTAGATACTCCAGGACATGAAGCTTTCACTGCAATGAGAGCTAGAGGAGCACAAGTTACTGATATAGTTATATTAGTTGTTGCTGCAGATGACGGTATAATGCCACAAACAAAGGAAGCAATTAACCACTGCAAAGCTGCAGATGTTCCTATGATTGTTGCAATAAATAAAATTGATAGACCAGGTGCAAATGTTGATAGAGTTAAACAAGAATTAACTGAGCATGGATTAGTTTCAGAAGACTGGGGTGGAGATACTATTTGTGTTCCAGTTTCAGCTAAGACTGGTGAAAATCTAGAAAGTTTATTAGAAATGGTACTATTAACAGCTGAAATGCAAGAATTACAAGCTGATCCAAATAGAAAAGCTAAGGGTACTGTAATTGAAGCTAAATTAGATAAGGGTAGAGGAGCTGTTGCATCACTACTTATTCAAAATGGTACTTTAAACGTAGGAGATTCTATTTTAGTTGGTTCAACTTATGGTAGAATAAGAGCTATGTTTGATGATAGAGGAAAGAAGATAAAGAGTGCTGGACCATCTATTCCAGTTGAAATATTAGGACTTTCAGAAGTACCAGCTGCTGGTGATAGATTTATAGTTTGTAAAGATGAAAAGACTGCAAGAAATATGGCTGATTTAAGAAAGCAAAAGATTAAAGCTGATAGCCACCAAGCGTCTAATAGAGTATCTTTAGAAGATTTATATAGTCAAATTCAAGAAGGTAAAGTTAAGGAATTAGCTATAGTTGTTAAAGCTGACGTTCAAGGTTCAGTTGAAGCAATAAGACAATCTTTAGAAAAATTATCTACTGATGATGTTAAGGTTAGAGTAATACATGGTGCTGTTGGAGCTATAACAGAAACAGATGTTACACTTGCTGCAGCTTCAAATGCTTTAATAATTGGATTTAATGTAAGACCTGATGGAAATGCAACAGCTCAATCAGAAAAGGAAAGCATTGAAATAAAAACATATAGAATAATATATGATGCAATTGAAGATGTTAAGTCAGCTATGATTGGTATGCTTGAACCAGAATATAAAGAAGTTGTAAATGGTAAGGCAGAAGTAAGAATGACATACAAGATTTCAAATGTAGGAACTATAGCAGGATGTTATGTTATAGATGGTAAAATTGTAAGAAATTCTGAAGTTAGAGTAATTAGAGATGGTATCGTAATATTTGAATCAACATTAGCTTCATTAAAGAGATTTAAAGATGATGCTAAAGAAGTAGCTAAGGGCTATGAATGTGGCTTAAGTATTGAAAAGTTCAACGATCTTAAAGAAGGCGATATTATAGAATCATTTACAATGGAAGCTATTAAAAGAAAAGAGCTTTAAGAGGTGTTTTGAATGGCTAACTATAGAGGCGGAAGAATAAACGAAGAAGTAAAAAGAGAAATTAGTACTATAATAAGAAATGAAATAAAAGATCCAAGACTTACTGCCATGGTATCAGTTACTGATGTAAAGGTAACTAAAGATTTAAGATATGCAAAGGTATTTGTAAGTATATTTGGAAAAGATGATGAAGAAAAGAACAATACATTTATTGCTCTAAAAAATGCTAGTGGATATATTAGAAGAGAAATAGGTCAAAGAATTAATTTAAGATACAATCCTCAAATAATATTTGAACTTGATGATTCAATAAATTATGGAATGCATATTGAAGAATTAATTCAAAAGGTAAAAGATAAGTAATATGACATTAAGTCAAATTGCAAAGTTTATATTAGAAAGTAAAAAAATAGGCATTACCTACCATGTATCACCTGATGGTGATGCAGTAGGTAGTGTTCTTGCACTTTTTAACGCTTTAAAAAGTTTAAACAAGGATTGTTACATAATATCAAAGGATACTTTGTCAGAAAATTTAAAATTTCTAAAGGGATCAGATGAAATTACAGGAGAAATTACAGAGCCTGTAGATGAAACTGATATTGTAGTGGTGCTTGATTGTGGAAACTTAGAGAGAGTAAGTGCAAATTTAAAAGAATTCACTGGCACAATAGTAAATATAGATCATCATCTATCAAATGATAAATATGGTGATATTAATTATATAGACTCAAATGCAGCTGCAACTGCAGAAATAGTATTTGAATTATTAAATTTAATGGGAATAAGCTTTGAAAAAGAAGATAGCGTTATAAAAGATATAGGAACTTGTATGTATACTTCAATAGTAACTGATACAGGTGCATATAGACATTCTAACGTAACAGAAAGAACACATAAAATATCTGCAGTATTAAAGAAAATAGGTGTAGATAATACTTTTATTTATCAAAGTCTTTTTGATAATAAGGATTTTAGTAGAATAAAGCTAATTGGAAAAGCTTTAAGCAGTATGCAACTTATTTTAAATGGAAAAGTTGCATTGTTAGAAATAGATAAAAACTTTACAGCAGATTTAGGAATTGATGTAGGAGATACATCAGATATAATTTCTTATGGACTTCAAATTAAAGGTGTTGAAGTAACTTTATTATTAAAAGAAGTTGAAGATGGTGTAAAAGCGAGCCTTAGGGCAAAAAGCTATGTTGATGTAAGAAAAATAGCAGAGGTTTTTGGTGGCGGAGGTCATATAAGAGCATCTGGTATAAAAATTAAAAATATGTCAATGGAAGAAGCTAAATACGAAATATTAAATGAAATACAGAAAGAGTTGTAAGATATGAATGGAATTTTAAATATCTTTAAACCAAAGGGAATGTCATCTTTTGATGTTGTTAGAGTAGTGAAAAAAGTAGCTAAAACAGGAAAGGTTGGGCATACTGGTACATTAGATCCAGAAGCAACAGGGGTATTGCCTGTATGTATTGGAAGAGCAACTAAAATAATAGATTATATAATGGATTCAGAAAAAGTATATGAAGTTACTTTTAAGTTAGGAATTAGGACAACTACTTATGATTTAGAAGGCGAAATTTTAGAGGAAAGAGATCCTTCTAATTTAGAGAATGAAGATATATTAGATGTAGTTAAAGGATTTATAGGAGAATATTCTCAAGTTCCACCTATGTATTCAGCTTTAAAGCAAAATGGGGTTAGACTTTACGAGTTAGCTAGAAAAGGAATAGAAGTAGAAAGAGAAGGTAGATTGATAAAAATCTATAATATTGAAGATATTAAAATAAACAATCCTTATGTTTCTATGAAGGTTACATGTTCTAAAGGAACTTATATAAGAAGTCTATGTTATGATATAGGAGAAAAGTTAGAAGTTTTTGCAACTATGACTGACTTGAACAGAGCGAAAACTTCTGTATTTTCACAAGAAAGTTCAATTAATATTAATGATTTAACAGAGGAAAATATAGGTGACTATATCGTAACTATGGAAGAAGCCTTAAGTAAATATGAAGCAATTACAGTTCATGGAAAGTATGTAAGACTTCTTGTAAATGGAGTTAGAGTTGCTGATAATAGATTTACTAAAGATGATATTATCAATAATAGATTATATAGAGTATATGATGAAGATGGTAATTTTATAGGCCTAGGTGAAAGAAATAATGCTGGCTTTAAAATAGAGAAGTTACTAATCACATAGGAGAATAAGTAATGCTAATATATGATAACAAAGCTTTGGATGAAGAAAGTAAAAAAAATTATATAGCCCTTGGTAGCTTTGATGGATTACATTTAGGACACTTATCATTAGTGAGAAAAGTTAAAAGTTTAGCTAAAGAAAATAAGAGTAAATCTATTGTTTTTACTTTTAGAAATCATCCTAGAAGATTTATAAATAGTAATAACAAAATAGAATTGATTATGACTAATGAAGAGAAGATTAATGTTTTACAAAAAGAAGGAATAGATATACTGGCATTTCAAGATTTTGATGAAAAAATGATGAAGATGATGCCAGATGAATTTATTAGCTGGTTATGTAAAACTTATAATGTAAAGGGCATTGTAGTAGGGTTTAATTTTAAGTTTGGTTATAAAAATTTAGGAAATGTTGAGCTTTTAAAAAAGTTTGAAGAAGAATATAGATATAAATTATATGTAATGGAACCTTTTAAAAGTGAGGGTAAAACAATAAGTTCTACAACTATTAGGAAAGAATTAGTTGATGGAAATGTGAGAAAAGCATTTAATATGTTATCTAGGCCATATATGCTTTCAGGAAAAGTAATAGATGGGAAAAAGTTAGGTAGAACTATAGGATTTCCAACTGCTAATTTAGAAATAAATAAACAAAAGGTTATTCCTAAAAAGGGTGTATACTACACTAATGTAAAAATAAATGAAAAAATTTTTAAAGGAATTACTTCTATAGGGAATAATCCAACAGTAAATGGGCAAGAATTAACGGTAGAAACCTATATTTTAGACTTTAGTAATGATATATATGGAAAAGAAATTAATATTTATTTTATTGATAGAATTAGAGATGAAATAAAATTTAATGATATTTATGAATTAATTGAACAATTAAAAAAAGATAAAAAATTTGCAGAGGAAAATAGTGAAGTTATAGGGCAAAATAATATATAAATTTTTATTATTAGATAATAAATTCTAAATAAATTTAAAATTATAAATTATGTTTACAAGATAGACTTACTTTGCTATAATATTTCATGAAGAACCTACTTCTAAGATTTGAGGGTGATTTCTCTTTTCCTGGAAATAGGGGATAAATTAACTGGAGGTGTCATTATGGACGCAATAAGAAAGCAAGAATTAATCAAACAATACGGAAGACATGAAGGAGACACTGGTTCACCAGAAGTTCAAATCGCTCTTTTAACTGAAAGAATCAACTCATTAACTGGACACTTAAAAGTTCACAAGAAAGACCACCACTCAAGAAGAGGTCTTTTAATGATGGTTGGACAAAGAAGAGGTCTTTTAAATTACTTAGCTGAACAAGATATCGAAAGATACAGAGCTATAATAGCAAAATTAGGCTTAAGAAGATAGTCTTTGATAGAGCGGGTTTTATCCGCTCTATTATTTTAAGAAGATTAAATTAGTAGAACCGTAAAACCTGAAGGGAGGTTATTAAATGACTAATATACTAGAAAGAAATATAGCTGGTAGAAATATGAAAGTTGAATTTGGTAGAGTTGGAATGTTATCAAATGCAGCTATTTTTATGAGCTATGGAGATACAGTAATATTAACAAATGTTAATGCTTCAGAAAAACCGAGAGAAGGAATAGATTTCTTCCCATTAAGTGTTGAATACGAAGAAAGATTATACGCAGTTGGTAAAATACCAGGTGGATTTATAAAAAGAGAAGGTAGACCTTCAGAAAATGCAATTCTTTTCGGAAGAGCTGTAGATAGACCATTAAGACCACTATTCCCTAAGGGATATAGAAATGATGTTCAAGTGGTTTGTACAGTTGTATCTGTAGAACAAGATAACTTACCAGAAATTCTAGCAATTAATGCAGCATCAATGGCATTATCTCTATCAAGTATTCCTTTTACAACTCCAGTTGCAGCAGTGCAAGTTGGATTAATCGATGGAAATTTTGTTTTAAACCCTACTTCAAAAGAAAGAGAAGAAAGTATTCTTCAATTAACTGTTTGTGCAACTAAAGAAAGAGTTATGATGATTGAAGCTGGTGGAAATGAAATACCAGAAGATACAATGATTAAAGCAATTGAATATGGTTTTGAGAAATGTCAAGATATAGTTGCATTCCAAGAAGAAGCAATGGCTAAATTCGGAAAAGAAAAGGATGAACCTATTCTTTATAAGCCAGATGAAGAGCTTACAAAGGATATCAAAGAATTTGCTAGCGAAATGATTAAAGAAGCTATGTGGATTACTGATAAGGATGAAAGAAATGCGGCAATGGATGTGGTAAACGATAAAATAACTGAAGAATTTGCAGAAAAGTATCCAGATACATTTGCAGATTCTAAAGAAATAGTTTATAACATGCAAAAAGAAGTAGTAAGAGATATGCTTTTAAATCATTCTAGAAGACCTGATGGAAGAGCTTTTGATGAAATAAGAAAGATTTCATGTGAAGTTGACTTATTACCAAGAACTCATGGAACTGGTTTATTTACAAGAGGATTAACTCAAGTTATGACAGTAGCTACTTTAGGTGCTGTTGGGGATATTCAAATTATAGATGGTATAGGTGAAACTGAATCTAAGAGATATATGCATCACTATAACTTCCCTGCTTATTCTGTTGGTGAAGTAAAACCATTAAGAGGACCAGGTAGAAGGGAAATAGGACACGGAGCTTTAGCTGAAAGAGCCTTAGAACCACTTATTCCTTCAGAAGAAGAATTCCCATATACAATTAGATTAGTTTCAGAAGTATTAAGTTCAAATGGTTCAACTTCTCAAGCCTCTGTTTGTGGATCTACATTAGCATTATTAGATGCAGGTGTTCCAATTAAGAGACCAGCAGCTGGTATTGCAATGGGACTTATAACATCAGAAGATTTAACTGAAGAAGAAGTCTTAACTGATATTCAAGGAATTGAAGATTTCTTTGGTGATATGGACTTTAAAGTAGCTGGTACAACTGAAGGGATAACTTCAATTCAAGTTGATACTAAAATTAAGGGGTTAAGCTTTAATGTAATTGAAACAGCAATTAAAAATGCAAGAAAAGCTAGACTACACATTTTAGATAAAATTAATGAATGTATTCCAGCACCAAAATCGGAAGTATCTAAATTTGCACCAAAAACATCAACTATTACTATTGATCCAGAAAAAATAAGAGATGTTATTGGAGCAGGTGGTAAGGTTATTAATAAGATAATAGCTGATACAGGTGTTAAAATTGATATAAAAGAAGATGGTACAGTATTTGTTTCTTCACCAGATCATGATGGAGTAAATGAAGCTATTAGAATAATCGAAGGATTAACTAAGGAAGTTCAAGCAGGTGAAGTTTACTTAGGAAAAGTAACTAAAATAGCTGCATTTGGTGCATTTATTGAAATCTTACCTAATAAAGAAGGTCTTTGTCATATTTCTAAATTAGATAAGAAGAGAGTAGAAAAGGTTGAAGATGTTGTATCTGTTGGAGACGAAATTTTAGTTAAGGTAACTGAAATTGACTCTCAAGGAAGAATTAACCTTTCAAGAAAAGATGCTCTTCCACAAGAAGAGATAACAGAATAATAGAAATGTTAAAAGAGAATTTAAAATAATTCTCTTTTTTTTACTATGTAGAATAAATATGATAAGATTAAAATAAACTAAAAGCAAATCAATAAAAATGGAGGAAAATATGTTTAACTTATATACATTAGATAATGGTTTAAGAGTTGTAACAGAATATATTGAGCATGTTAATTCTATAAGTGTAGGAATAATGGTTCAAAATGGTTCAAGAAATGAAAATAAAGATGTAAACGGAATTTCACATTTTATAGAGCATATGTTTTTTAAAGGAACAAATAAAAGAAGTGCAAAAGATATTGTACAAGAAATAGAAAATATAGGTGGTCAAATTAATGCTTATACAAGTAAGGAAAATACCTGTTATTATATAAAAGCATTAAATACACATGTAGATTTATGTTTAGATGTAATTTCTGATATGATATTAAATTCAAAATTTGATGAAGAGGAAATTGAAAAAGAAAAAGGTGTAGTTATTGAAGAAATAAATATGAGTCAAGATAATCCAGAAGATGTACTAGATGAAATACATTCAGAAGCTATCTTTGGAAATAATTCTTTAGCATATCCAATTTTAGGTACACCTGATAAAATAAAATCATTTAATAGAAAGAAGATTAAAGATTATATTAGAACACATTATACTCCTTATAATTCTGTACTTAGCATTTGTGGAAAGTTTGATGAAAAGGAGTTAAAGAAGCTTATAGAAGAGTACTTTGGAAAGTGGAGCAAGGACGATATATATAATCCAATTTATGAAGCTATTGAATTAAAGCATGATAGTAAGTATGTAGAAAAGCAAATAGAGCAAGTTCATATAAATTTAGGTTTAAATGGATTGCCATATGCTGATGATAAATCTTATTCATTAGTATTATTAAACAATATATTTGGTGGTGGTGCATCATCAATACTTTTCCAAAAAGTTAGGGAAGAGTTAGGGTTATGCTATAGTATTTATTCTTATATGCAACCTTATTTAGGAGTTGGAACATTAAATATATATACAGGATTAAGTAATAAGTATTGTGATAAAGCAATAAGTGTTATTAATGAACATTTACATGATTTTGCTAAAAAAGGTATAAGTAAAGAGTTATTAGAGATTAATAAAGAAAAAATTAAAGCAAGTTATATATTAGGTTTAGAAAGTACTTCATCTAGAATGTTTGCTAATGCAAAATGTTTCTTATTACAAAATAAAATTAAAACACAAGAAGATGTTATTAAGAGAATTAACAAAATAGATAGTGATGACATAAACTATGTATTGGAGAGGTGCTTTAAGCCAGGAATAATTAGTACTGCTTTTGTTGGGCAAGGAATAGAAGCTGAAAATTTAAATAAAATAATAAATGACTCTAAAGTTGCATATAAGAGTTGTAGTGATGAAAAATTTCTATTGTAAGTTTAGCTTATAGTTGATATATTATTTAAGGAGAGTAAAGCGCTGTTTGGATTTTAATAGTATATGTAAAGTAATATATTATCTATTGGATGCATAATATTATGTATAACAAGGAGGTAATTATTATGAAGGATTTTGAATATTACGAAAAAAAGCCAGAAAGTCAACTTAGAAACTTAAGTGAGTTAGAAAGATATGAAATTTTTAATTTAGAAAGTGCAGAAAAGTATGATAGCGCTCAAAATATTGATTTTATAATTGATGAAGAAGGATATCTTAAATTCCTGGTTGTTGGTATTAGTGCAAGTAAGTTTAGCTTCTTTGGTAGCAAAGAATATGTTGAAATACCGTGGGAATGTGTAACAAAGGTTGGAACTAATGTCATAGTAATCTCTGCTGAGGAAGGAAAGATAAAAAGAGCGAGAGCTTAAAAAACTTAAGGGGGAGATTCCTTGAATATAATAGTGCAAAAGTTCGGAGGAACATCTGTATCTACAGAGGAAAGAAGAAAACAAGTAATAAATAAAATAGGGAAGGCAATTGAAAGTGGATTAAAGCCAGTAGTAGTAGTATCAGCAATGGGAAGAATTGGAGAAGCCTATGCAACAGATACCCTATTATCACTTGTAGATAATAATTTTAAAGATAATAATAAAAAGGCTCAAGACTTATTAATGTGTTGTGGAGAGATAATAAGTTCAGTAGTATTATGTAATGATTTATATAAGCATGGAATAACTGCAGTTCCACTAACTGGAGGGCAAGCTGGAATTATAACTAATGATGTCCACACTGATGCACAAGCTATCGATGTGGATACTCATAATATAATGAAAATTCTAGAGGAAGGAAAGGTGCCAGTAGTAACAGGATTCCAAGGGGTTACTAAAGATGGATTTTTCACAACTTTAGGAAGAGGCGGAAGTGATACTTCTGCATGTATATTAGGTGTTGCATTAAAGGCTAAAGAGATAGATATATATACTGACGTTGATGGTATAATGACAGCAGATCCAAGAATGGTAGAGGATGCATCTCTTATAAATGAAATGACATATAATGAGGTATTTCAATTAGCTGATCAAGGGGCAAAGGTTATTCATCCAAAAGCTGTTGCCTTAGCTAAAAAGGGAAATGTACCATTAGTTATTAAAAATACTATGAATGATTCAAAGGGTACTGTAATTAAGAGTAGTGTTTCAGAAGAAGAAAAGAGATTAATTTCTGGAATAACTCATTTAAATAATAGAGTTCAAGTAAGAGTAAGGTTATCAGATAATAAAGGTAAAGGAACTTACAGAAATCTTTTAGAATTATTAGCTAAAAACCATATAAGTTTAGATTTAATAAACATTTTCCCAGAACATCAAATGTTCACTATTGATGCTACTGAAAAAGAAAAACTTTCAGAAATTATGAGTAAAGCTGAAATTAAGTACACAACTATTGAAAATTGTAGTACTGTAGCTATTGTTGGTGCTGGAATGAATGGAGTTCCAGGAGTTATGGCAAGAATAATAAACACTCTAACAAGTAATAATATTGAAATATTGCAAACAACAGATTCTAATATGACTATTTGGTGTTTAATTGATACTGAAAATGTTTCAGAAGCAGTAAGATTGCTTCATAGTGAATTTGGTTTAGGTAAATAATAAAATAAGAAAGGCTCTTTAGTAAAGTGTAATTTATTTTATTAAAGGGTCTTTATTTTTATATATAGTTTATAGTTTAATTATATTAATAAATATTTATAGTGTTTTAATATACAACAATTTAATATATAATATAAATATATTTATTTTACCCAAGAAGGAGTAGCGTTATGGAATTAAAGTTTGATGAAAAAGCAAAAGAAGCTTTAAAAGCTTTAGTAAATCAAAGTTCAGAGGAATACATAAGAATAAAGGTTTTTTATGGTTGTGGTAGACCAGCTTATGAATTGTATTGTGATTTTAAGAGTGATGAGGACGTTGAAGAGGTAATAGAAGGTATTAAGTTTGTCGTAAATAAAAAAGATCTTAGAGCTTGCAATAATCTTGAAATTAAGTATGATAAAGAAGTTTATAATAAAGGATTCTATATTAAGGATCTAGATTAGTTTAAAAGCTATGTAAAATATTTTGCATAGCTTTTAAACTTTTATAAATATTATTTTTAAAGGGGGGAAAAATAATGTAAAAGGTTAGAGGTGATAAAAATGAGTGAAAAAATAATTAAAGAATTAAATAAATTTTTAACAGGAATCCATATGGGGGGAGCTACCTTTAAGGATTATTTAGATAAAGCAGAAAACTTAGAACTTAAAAGTAAATTAAGAGAAATTATAGAGTCATTTAAAAGACATGAAGAGGTCATAACTCATAGAATAGAGGAGTTAGGAGGAAATGCAATTGACTCATTAGGTATAAGAGGTAATATGGCAGAAGTATTTGAAAAAATAAAACTTATATCTGTTGATACTGATGTTGAAGTATGTGAACATGCAATAAAAGCTATGAATATGGGAATAAAAAATACAAATAAATTTATGGAAGAACATAAAAATATGGAAGAAAGTATAATGAATGATATAAAGGGTGTAATAAAAGACTATGATGATCAATTAGAAGTTTTAAATAATTTGAAAACTAAGTTATGCAAATATTGATGAAGTTTTTAAAATATGATATATATCTATTGAGAGAAATTATAGATTGTGAGGAAGTTTTATGAAAAAAATATTAAAAATATCTAGTATATTGGGTATTTTATCTATTTTTGTTTTTTTATCTTTTGGATGTATGAAGAAGGTTGAAATGGTTAGAGCTAATACAGCAGAAGAGGCAATTAATTTATTTAATACATATAATTTAGAGAATAATGTAGAAGAAATGGTTAAGTTATATTCAAATGAATATATAGATTATATTGGATATGATGCAAATCAAATAATAAAGGTAATGAAGAAAAATAGAAAAAATTTAAATATAAAATCTTCAACAGTAAAAAGTATAGAGGATGTAAATGAAAATCTAAAAAAAGCAGTAGTGACTATTTCAGCAGTGGTAGATAATGAAGAAACAACAGAAGATTATATATATGCATTAATAAAAGAGGGTGATGGATGGGCAGTTTCACCAGATGGTATCACTGAATGTATAAATTTTGATGTTCCAATGAGTAAGGAAAAAGAATTAAGTTTAAACTTAGTAAAAGAGGCTGTACTATTTGATGGAGCAATAATAAGAGTTAATTTATATAATAATACTAATAATTCATATGTGTTTGGTACAACAGATGAAAAAACAGAAATTGTAGTTGAAACAACAGAGGGAACATTTACAAGTGTAGTAGAAGAACCACAAAAAATAGATAAAAAAGCAAGAAATTATTTTATTGCAAAGGTAGAAAATTTAAAGGGTGAGATAACAAATGTTAGAGTAACATCAGTATTTGATATTGACAAAGATGGAAATGCAGTTTTAGATACAAAAAGAGATATAAAAGCATATAGTAAATAAAATAAATATTGGTAGCTTTTTAGCTACCAATATTTATTTTATTGTTTTCTATAGAAGGTATTTTATTTAAAATTTCATAGTATTTATTTATCATTCCTAAATTTATTATATTGTCAATGATGCTATAATGTTTTTTAAATGGAATAACTTTAAGAAAATCGCTGCAATTTACAAGACAATTTGAAATATAGAAGTCAATTTCATTAATACATGATAAAATTAATTCATCAAAATTTAATGAATTTGAGTTGAATAATACATCATAAGGATTAAAATTATTAGTAGTGAGATCATCTTTCAAATCATCAAGGGCATCTATTAAATAAATCCATTTTCCAATAAAATATCCAAGGTTATATAGATTTTCACGTAATATATCAGAATCCTCTTCAAACTTATAAGGAAATTCACTTAAAATTTTTCCCATTATATCGCTAAAGGGATGAGTGATTTCGTCTAAAGAAGAAATACTTTTTGATTTTTCAAGGTTTGATAAGATATCTATATTCCTTGATATTTTATCAGAAATATCTTTTAATTCAAGCAAGCTTTTTTTAGAAGATGAAGAAAGGAGAAATTTAAAAAGTTTACTTTTTACACTTTTGTCATCCTTTATGTTATCTTTTAGTTTATAATCAAAAAGAAGTATACTTAAATTAGCACAATAATTTAAAGCATTTGTTTGTTTTGTTATTATAATGCTCTTGCTAGGGTGTCGTAAACATTTAATGGAATCCAAAATTAGGGGATTACTGTAAAGACCATCTAATAAAAATCCTATAAATGTTAAATCGTAATTTAAACAAAATCTTGGAATATTACCATATTCTCGTTTAATTTCATTACATAACCCACAATAGTAGCTTCTAAAGTATTCAAATTCTTTAAACTTTAGTTCACTTTTAAGAGGTGTAACATAGCCAAACATTAAACTTCTCCTTTATTAAGATGAAAAGTATATTTAAATAGATACTAGCACATACCACCGCCACCAGAATTACCACACATATTCATTCCATTTCCACCACCCATCAAGCTTTGCATAAGCATATTTTGCATAGGATTACCACCACCCATACCGCCCATGCCACCCATCATATTGGCGATATTGCCCATAGGATTAGCGTTGTTAGAGGTATTCATGCCATCAGTAGGATTAGCACCACTCATAGGATTAGAACCACCCATAGGGTTACTACCAGTGCTATTCATAAACATATTTAAAATATTAGGATCTATTCCACCACCGCTGCCAGAACCACCACACATATTATTGGTTTGACCACCGCCACCACACATATTGTTATTATTATTAGCACTATTATATTGCATTGTTCTAGCATAATTTGCTTTCATTTTTCTAACCTTTTTAACAAGTACCATTAAGGCTTCTTGATACTCCTCATTACTAGGATTTAATTCAGCAGCTGTCTTTAAGTGATTTACACCAGCTTGGAACCATCCTTTTTTTAATAATACAAAACCTTGTAGGTAATTCCATTCAGGTGAATTTTTATCAGATATTAGATTAAGCTCTGTTTCAGCTGATAAAAATTGTTTATTTTCAATCAGGTTCCTTATATTCTTATACCTAAAATTATTATTTAATATTGTATAAGCCTCATTTATTTCTGAAAGTTTATCCTCTGCAAGTGGTTCTTCAGGAGAACCATTAAAATCATTTATACTATAGGTATTTGCCAATGATTCATAAGCATCTTTAATTTCCTCCAATGAAGCATTTGGTCTTATGCCAAGTACTTTATAAGGGTTCATAAATAAATCTCCTTAGAAAAGATTATTGAATTATTATAATATATTCAGAGTAATCTAAATAAGTGATTCATATAAAAAATAGAATTTAATATTAAATACAGTCGATTAAATCTCCACCCATACATTCGCAACATTGATCTAAACATATTAAATCACAGCAGCTAAAATTACCACAATCACAACAGTCATCACAGCAGCAACAAGCACAACCTCTATTACGTCTTCTATAGCCATTGTGATAATAATCATCAGAGTAATGTCTATGTCTACCCATGAAAGTAATTAATCTTTCTTTATATAAAATATTGTTAGGAGAAAGAGAAACAGCTATTTTTAGATGTTTTAAAGATTCATCAAACCAAGCTTTTTTTTCTAGTAAAATGCTATAGAGATAGTGATAATCAGCATTTCTTTCTATATAGGAATTTAATAAACCTTCAGCTGTATCAAAATCTCTTTTGTTTATTAAATTATTAATAGTAATAAATGAATTATCGTTAATATAATATGAATTATCCATAATGCTCACTCCTTTAAGTTATAATTTATAAGTGTGTATTAATATAAAAGTAATATTGTATTTATTATATACAATATTAAAAAATAAATCATTATTTAGAAGAAATTAAGAGATAATATTTACTATTATATAATAATTATGATAGAATTATAAAAAATACTTTAAAAGGAGATAATTATGGAAAAGTTATTTTTACAATATCCTAAATGTACTACTTGTAGAAAAGCTAAGAAATTTTTACAAGAAAACAATGTAATTTTTAATGATAGAGATATAACTATAGATAATCCTACAGTAGAAGAATTAGAAAAATGGATAGATTTAAGTGGATTAGAAATTAAAAAATTCTTTAATACTTCAGGTGTGTTATATAAGGAAATGAAGCTAAAAGATAAAATTAAAGATATGTCTAGAGAAGAAATGATTAAATTGCTTGCTACAGATGGAAAACTTGTTAAGAGACCACTTTTAATATGTGAAGATAAGGTATTGGTAGGATTTAAGGAAGAGCAATATAAAGAGATGTTATAAATTTAAAAATATGGATAAAAATAATCTGTTGGATAATATTAATTCAATAGATTATTTTTTATTTTAAGAATAGGGGAGTAGTGTGCTAAAATATTTATTAGTGGTTTTTTATGAATAGTTTAAATTTACTTATAAAAAATACTAAAAGGTATTTATAAAATAAATATTTTCATTTAATGAGGTGTAAAAATTGAATGTAACACAATTGAATATGTTGATAATAAAAAAAGATATAAATAACCGTCTAAATAGGGGTATAAGATGTTATAAGGAAGGATTAGTATTAGATGTTAAGTCTATGGTAGATAGAGAATATGATTCTTTGGATATTTATGGTAAAGTAATGTCAGAAAGTGATATTGAGGTTTATAATACTAATTTGTCTTTTGATATAAAAAAAGGCGATTTAATTTATACAGAATGCAATTGTATTGATTTTGAAAATAACTGTGATTTTAACTCTACATATATATGTAAACATATTGGTGCCACATTTTATAAATTTGTAGAAGCTGTAGAAGAGAAGAAAAAAATAAAGAATAATTCTTATAAAAATATAACTGAAGATGCAGAAATAGATTATTCTGAAGTTATTTTAAGAGAAATAGATAAAATTATTACACATAAAAAAGAAAGAGTTAATTTAAAAGTAAATATTAGCAAAAAGAGTCTAAGTAAAAGTAAATTTTATTATGAATTAAGCTTAAAGATAGGAACGAAAAAATACTATGTTGTAAAGAGTATATTGGACCTAATTAATGCTAGAAAAAACAACAAAATATTATCTTATGGAAAAGAGTTTAAATATGATCCTACAATTCATTATTTTTCAGAAGATAATGAAAGGGTTTTAAATTTTATTGAGGAATATGTATCTTTAAATGAACCATTTGAAAAGGAATATTCAGTGCAAAGGCTTACTAATAATGTGTTCGGAAGTAATAAAACACTTTTTATACCACAAAGTGCATTAAGAAGATTTTTAAATAATATAAAAAATGAAAATATTTCATTTACTGATGATAATATTCTTGAAGAAGTTGAAATATTAGAGGAAGACTTACCTATAAAGTTTAATATAAAAGAAGAAAATAATGAAATAAAACTATCTTCTTCAATAGATTTACCAAGGCCTATGACTTATAAAGGAGATGTTTATTTATATAATAGTAAATTATATCTTCCTACTTTTAAACAAATAAAATATTATAAGCCTATAAATGATATTTTAAATAAAGAAAGTAGTATTTCATTTAAAGATAATAATAAACAAAAAGTGATAAATAAGGTAATTCCATTATTAGAAATTATAAGTGATGATATATATATTGATGAGGATTTGAATAGAAATATAATTAAAGAAGAGTTAAAATTAGAAGTCTATTTTGATAGGGAAAGAAATAAAACTTGGGCAGAAGTCAAGGCAATTTATGGAGATATAAGTTTTAATATTTTAAAAGGTCCTAAAGAGGATGAATATGTAATTAGAAATATAAATGAAGAGGAAAAAATAGAAGATATATTAAAAGCTTTAGCATTTTATAGAAATAATAATAAGTTTATTTTTAATGGTAGTGATGAAAAGCTTTTTGAATTACTTTCTGAAGATTTAGGAGATTTAAAAGAAAAAGCTACTATATTTTATTCAGATAGATTTAAGGAAAGAAAAATTTATGGAGCTAATTCAATTAATGCAAAAATTTCAGAAGGCAGTGGAAATTATTTAGATTTTACTTTTAGTATTGAAAACGTAAATGAAGATGAATATAAAAAGATAATTGGAGCATTTAAAGAAAATAGAAAGTTTTTTAAATTAAAGGATGAAAGTTTTATTGACCTTAGAGATGAAGAGGTTAGAAATTTATTTAATATTGTTGATAGTTTAAATGAGGATAATAATATAAAATCCAATGAAATAAAAGTTCATAAGAGTAAATCTATATTTTTAAATGAATGTTTAAAAGATTCTAATTTACTATTTATTGAAGGAAAAGATATTGTGAAACATATTGCCAATAAGATAGAAAATTTAGAAGAAATAGATTATAAGATTCCAAGGGAGCTAAAAGCAACATTAAGAGATTATCAATTAACTGGATTTAAATGGTTTAAAACATTAAGTCATTATGAATTTGGTGGCATATTAGCTGATGAAATGGGATTAGGAAAAACAATACAAACTATTACATTTTTATTATCAGAAAAAAATAAAAAAAGTATCATAGTTACTCCAACATCATTGATATATAACTGGAGAAGTGAATTTGAAAAATTTGCACCTACTATGAAAATAAAAATTATTCATGGAAATAAGGAAGAGAGAGAATTTACTAAAGAGGAAATAAAGGATATAGATGTATTAATAACTACTTATGGAACATTAAGAAATGATTATAAGTTATATGAGGATATAACTTTTGATTTTTGTATAATAGATGAAGGTCAAAATATTAAAAATCCATTATCTCAAAGCAGTGAAGTAGTTAAAGAGTTAAAAGCAAAGGTGAAGTTTGCACTAACAGGTACGCCTATAGAGAATAATTTAATTGAGTTATGGTCTTTATTTGATTATATTTTACCGGGATACTTATATTCTAAAAGAAAATTCCAAGAGAAATTTATAAAGGCTGATAAAGGATCGGAAGTATTAAAAAAGCTTATTAAACCATTTATATTAAGAAGATTAAAAAATGATGTAATGAGTGAATTGCCAGATAAAATTGAAAAGAGATTCTTAATAGAAATGACAGAAGAGCAAAAGAAAGTCTATAAGACATATGTAGATGACGTTAAAGTAAAAATGAAAGAAAAGGATTTTACAACTGATAAAATAACTATTTTTTCTTATTTAACTAAATTAAGACAGCTTACATTAGATCCATCGATATTAATAGATGGATATACAGGTGGAAGTGGTAAAATAGATGTTACTGTAGAGCTTATAGAAAAGTTTATTAAAGAAAAACATAAAATACTTTTATTTTCACAATTTACATCAGTACTTGATAGTATAAAGAAAGTATTAGAAGCAGAGGGAATAGGATATTTCTACTTAGATGGATCTACTAAAGCATCTGAAAGAGTACAATTAGTTAATGAATTTAATGAATCGGATAAGGCGAAGATATTCTTAATTTCATTAAAAGCAGGAGGAACAGGACTTAACTTAACATCAGCTGATGTAGTAATTCATTTTGACCCATGGTGGAATCCTGCAATTGAAGATCAAGCAACAGATAGAGCTCATAGGTTTGGTCAAAAGAATGTTGTAGAAGTAATTAAACTTATTGCAAAGGGAAGTATAGAGGAAAAGATAATAAAGCTTCAGGAAAATAAGAAAGAAATAATAAATGAAATAATGAGTGGGAACTATACTAATGGTGGATTCTTAAGTTCACTAAGTGCAGATGAGATTAAGGAACTTTTTAATTAAATTAAAAATAGGATGAACCTTTAAGGTTCATCCTATTTTTCTATTCAACTGTTACTGATTTTGCAAGGTTTCTTGGTTTATCAACATCGCAACCTTTTTGTTTTGCAATATAGTAAGAGATTAATTGAAGAGGAACAACACTTATAAGTGGAGTTAATATATCAATAGTTTTTGGAATATAAACTATTGAATCAACAACTTCCTTTGAAGTAGTATCACCTTCATTTACAACTGCAAATATATTTCCACCTCTTGTAGAAACTTCTCTTACATTACTAATCATTTTATCTTTTAAAGATTCTTGAGTTAAAAGAGTAATTACAGCTGTATTATTTTCTATTAAAGCAATAGGGCCATGTTTTAATTCTCCACCAGCATAAGCATCACAATGGATATAAGATATTTCTTTAAGTTTTAAAGAACCTTCCATAGCTACTGCATAATCAAGACCTCTTCCTAAGAAATACATATCTTTATGATTATAGTGAGAAGAAGCAAATTTTTGAAGTTCCTCCTTCATTCCTAAAGCTTTCTCAATTTTATTTGGTATTTCTAATAATTCGCATTTAATTTCTTCAATTTCATCTTTTGACATAGTGCCTTTTAATGAAGCAAAATATAATCCTAAAATATAAAATGCAGTTAATTGAGTAACATATGCTTTTGTTGAAGCAACTGCAATTTCAGGACCAGCTAAAGTGTAAAATACATCATCAGCTTCTCTTGAAACAGAAGAACCAACAACATTAGTAATAGCTAAAACTCTAGCACATTGTTTCTTAGCATCTCTAAGAACAGCTAAAGTATCAGCAGTTTCTCCAGATTGAGATACAACTATTAATAATGTTTTATTTGTTATCATAGGATCTCTATATCTAAATTCAGATGCTATATCAATTTCAACTGGAATTTTAGCAAATTTTTCGATTACTGTTTTACCAACAACTCCAGCATGATAAGCAGTACCGCAAGCTACTACATATATTTTATCAAAGTTTTCTAATTGTTCTTTAGTAAATGAAATATTATCTATTGTTATTTCCTTATCTAATGCTATTTTACCAGCAAGAGTGTCTTTAACAGCTTTTGGTTGTTCATGAATTTCTTTTAACATGAAATCTTCAAATCCACCTTTTTCAGCTGCATCTATATTCCAAGTAACATGATAAATTTCTTTTTCTATTTTTTCGCCATCTTCATTTCTAAGCTCAACACCATTTTCAGTAAGAATTACAAATTCCTTATCTTCTAAAAGATATACATCTCTAGTGTGATTTAAAACTGCAGGAATATCTGAAGCTATAAAACTTTCATCTTTTCCAAGTCCAACAATAAGAGGACTATCTTTTCTAACTGCAACTATTTTATCAGGTTCATTCTTAGCAACAACCCCAATAGCAAAACTTCCTTCAAGCTTAGAAGTTGCCTTAACTACAGCATCAAATAAGTCGCCTTCATAATAATAATCAACTAAGTTAGGTATAACTTCAGTATCTGTTTCAGAGAAGAATGTATAACCTTTTGAAGTTAACCATTCTCTTAATTTCATATAGTTTTCTATAATACCATTATGAACAACACTAATAGTAGCATTTTCTGTAGTATGAGGATGTGAGTTAACATCTGATGGTTCACCATGAGTAGCCCATCTAGTGTGTCCAATTCCTATATGTCCATTAATAGGAGTTTCATTTAAGCTATTAGCTAAATTATTTAAACGCCCTTTAAATTTTCTTACATTAATTCCATTATTAATGATTGCAACTCCAGCAGAGTCATAACCTCTATATTCTAATTTAGATAAACCTTCTACTAATAAAGTAGACGCTTGTCTTTTTCCAACATAACCAACTATTCCGCACATAATAAATCTTCCTTCCAATTATTTAAATTTTTTGCTTTTTTCAATTGTGATAGATATTCTAGTATTAAAAAAGGGTATACTAGTACTAGGACATCAAAAAACACAATGAAGGTTTTAACACCAGACTAGGATTGTCCTATGAATCACTTCATAGTTTTACTAGTCGTTAACGGTAGTGCGATACCGTGGGGCACCCGCCGAAGAATTCGATTCTCCCCATCCTCGTCAACTTAAGTGAGCCTCCAAATCTTTGATTTGGTTAGGCGAACTTACTCAGCGTTAGCTGAGTTTCCTTTTAACCAAAATCTTTGATTTGGTTAGGCGAAATTACTCAAAATAGACTAAGTTTACTTTTACTTAAGTTCTGGCGCTTTTATGAGATTGTTTTATGATATTTTACGATAATATTCACTTCCTTTACTAATTATTTAGCATACCTTAGATTATTTTATCATAAAAATAAAATTTGTCTATATTATTTAAATGAAAGCAATACTATTGAAATGTATAAAATGACATATATTGCAATATTATTATATGCAAGGATTGAGAAAAGTATATAAAAATAATAAAAGCATGAAATTTGGATAGTTTATATTTATAGAAGAATTTTTTGAAAAAAGAATATTTTTATGGATAAGTTGTAAATGAAATGTATAAATTCAATAATAGCTGTCAAAAATACATAAGAGAATTTTAAAATCATAGGAGGTAATGTGAAGTGTCAAATTTAGAAATGAATAAAAGATCTATAGATATTCCAAATAGTGCAAAAAAGGCAAGAAGAAATGGGAATGTTCCGGGTGTATTGTATGGTAAGAAGATTAATAACTTATTATTTGAAGTTGGAGAATTAGAATTATGTCATGAAATAGCTACTAGTGGAGAACATGGTGTATTAGAATTTAATTTAGATGGAGAAAGTCATAAGGGATTAATAAAGGAAGTACAAAGAGATCCTGTTACAAATAAAATAATTCACTTAGATTTAGAAGAATTAACAGGAAAGAATAAGATAATTTCTTCAGTTCCTATTCATTACATAGGAGAAGAGTATTTAAATAAAAAGGGAATTGTGCTTCAAAAAGAAAAAGATAGTGTAAGGGTAGAATGTTCAGTTGAAGCATTACCTAAATATATTGACTTTAATATTGGAACTGGAAATAGTGGATCAGTTTACAAATTTGGTGATTTAGAAGTTGCATCTGAAATATCTATTTTAGATGATTTAAATTCTGTTATTGCTTCAGTAAGTTATGAACGTAAAACAGTTGTAGAAAATAATGAGTTAGCTCAAGAAGATGCAAAAGAGGCTGCAGAACAATAAAAAAATAAACTAATAAAAATAATAGATATAGATAAATTTTCCTATATCTATTATTTTTTTTGTTTAATTTTTATTTACTTTGTTATATAATAACTAAGGTATGGACTACTGAAATGTTTAGGAGGGATAATATGGATTATAAAGAGAGATATAATGAGTGGTTAAACTCTAAGGTAATATCAGAAGCAATAAAAGATGAATTAAGAAACATTAGTGATGAAAAGGAAATAGAAGATAGATTCTACAAGGAGTTAGATTTTGGTACTGGTGGATTAAGAGGGGTTATAGGTGCTGGAACTAATAGAATGAATGTATATACAGTTTCGAAAGCAACACAAGGATTTGCAAACTATTTAAACAAATCTTTTGAATCACCAAAAGTAGCTATAGCATATGATTCAAGAAATATGTCAAAGGAATTTGCAGAGGCTGCTGCGTTGACTCTTTGTGCAAATAATATAAAGGTGTTTTTATTTGAAAGCTTAAGACCAACACCGATGCTTTCATTTACTTCTAGACATTTAAATTGTCAAGGTGGAATAGTAATAACTGCTTCACATAACCCAAAGATATATAATGGATATAAAGTTTATGATGAATTTGGTGGTCAAGTTACAGATGAAAAAGCTGGAATCATCATAGGTGAAGTTAATAGTATAGTAAATTATGAAGATATAAAAACTATTTCAGTAGAAGCTGCTTTAAATAATAACCTTTTAGAATATATTGGGGAAGAAGTAGATAAAGCTTATATTGAAGAAGTTAAAGGCCTTACAATAAGAACTGAATTAGTAAAAGAAAATGCTAAAGATTTAAAAGTTATATATACTCCAATACATGGAAGTGGAAATATGCCAGTAAGAAGAGTATTAGCTGAATTAGGATATGAAAATGTAGAAGTAGTTAAAGAGCAAGAAATGCCAGATGGTAACTTCCCAACAGCTTCTTATCCAAATCCAGAGAATCCACAAGTTTTTGAATTAGCACTTGATATGGCTAAGACAAGCAATCCAGACATTATTTTTGGAACAGACCCAGACTGTGATAGAATTGGTGTTGTAGTAAAAGAAAATAGTGGAGAATATAAAGTTTTAACTGGTAACCAAACAGGGCTTTTATTAACAGATTATATATTATCTGCTCTTAAAGAAGAAGGGAAATTACCTTCAAATGGAGTTGTAATTAAGACTATAGTAACAACTGAAGGTGCTAGAGCAATAGCTAACTACTATGGTGTTGAAATAATGGATGTATTAACAGGGTTTAAATACATTGGTGAAAAAATTAGAGAATTCCAAGAAAATGGAGACAAGAAATACTTATTTGGATTTGAAGAAAGTTATGGTTATTTAGCTGGTGAATTCGTTAGAGATAAAGATGCTGTAATAGCTTCAATGTTAATAGCTGAAATGACTCTTTACTATAAAGAACAAGGTAAGAGCCTTTATGAAGCGTTAATCGAACTTTACAATAGAATTGGATTCTTCAAGGAAGACTTAATTTCAATTGAATTACAAGGAAAAGAAGGTCAAGAAAAAATAAGTAAGTGTTTAGATTCTTTAAGAAGCACTGCATTAACAGAAGTTGATGGAGTTAAGGTTCTAGCAAAGCTTGATTATAAGTTAAGTAAAGAAGAAAACTTAACTAATAATACAGAAAGTGTTATTAACTTACCTAAGTCTAATGTATTAAAATATATATTAGAAGATGGTTCTTCATTTGTTGTTAGACCTTCAGGTACTGAGCCAAAAATGAAAATTTATTCAGCTGTTAAAGGTGAAGGCTTAGTAAATGCTGAAGAAAAGCTAGCAAGATTCAATGAAAAAGTTATGGAAATAATTAATGAAAAGTTAGCATAAAATAATAAAAAGCTATCGGGAAACCGATGGCTTTTATTATTTTACTATTTAATTTGAAAGTTTTATGTTAATACTGTATTATGAATAATGAAATAATTTACTAAAGGAGTGTAACTTATGGATTATAAGGTAAAAATTAAAGAAAGATTAGGTAAGTTATTATTTTTAGAAATGAATAAAGATGGATTTAAAGAAAATATAGGAATACCATCATATGTAACTTTTAAAAATAAAGATTTATATTTGCCAATAAGCTCTGAATATATCAGTTCTAATATAAATGATGAAATTAAAATTAAAAATCTTCCAATATATTATTTTATAGAAGGTATGTTTATTGCTATAGGAAGTGATGAAAATTTAAGATTTAATGATGATTATGAACTTATATTAGATTATATAAAGGATACTGAAACTTGTATTAAGTCACTTATAAGCAAGAGAATAGAAGAGAAGAGATATTTAGACGCATATCTTTTATTAAAAGGATATTATACATATTCTAAAGATTTAGAAGTTATGAAAAAAATACTACTTGTAGGGGAAACTATTAAGGAAGAAGAAAGCAGTTTTAAGGATATATTACTTGAAGACATAGATTATTGTATATCAAATAAATTAAAAATAGCAGAGCCATATTTATATAAAGCTATAGTTTTAAAAGATGAAGGTGATTTTAAAGGGGCTAAGGTTGCCATAAATGAGTATTTCAATAATGGTGGAAAAGTAACACCAGAGGTTGAAATAATAAATAATGATATAAATAATATATCAGATTATGAGAATGCTATAGAGCTATTAGCTGAAGATCCTTCTAAAAGTATTGAAATATTACTTAGATTAGGTGAAGAGTTTGAAGAAAATCCTCTTATTTATTATTACTTAGGAATAGCTTTTAGAAAATTAGAGAATTATCATAAGGCTATTTATTATTTAAAAGAAAGTGTAAAAAGGGAAAGTGGAATACTTGAGGTTATAGTTGAACTTGGATTAAACTATGCATGTATTGGTGAATTTGAAGAAGCAATTAAATATTTCAAAAAGGCATTTGAAGCATCAAGGGATGTAGAAATATGTACTAATATTATAATGTGTTATTTAAATCTTAATGATTTAGAAAATGCTAAATTACATTTAGATATAGCAAAAAATTTAAATCCTGAAGATGAAATAGTTAAACAATTAGATACTATGATAAATAAGGGATAATGAAGGTAGAGTTTATATGGGAAAAAAAGAAAAATTCAAAAGTATAAATATATTAGGATATAATATATTTTCTGAAGATATAGGAAAGTGTGTAAAGGCAGTATTTTCTTATGATAAGGTTCATATAGTATCTGGAAATCCAGAAGTTTTATATACAGGATTAAATAATAAGGAGTTATTTGATAATTTTACATCGAGATCTTCTTTAATAATACCTGATGGTGTGGGAACACAAATTAGTGGTAAAATTTTAAAAACACCTGTACAAGAAAAAATTGCTGGAATTGAACTTATGAAAAAAATAATTGCTGAGTGTGAAAAGAATGGAGAAGGTATTTACTTATTAGGAGCAAGTGAAGAGAATTTAAAGGCTTGTGCTGCTAATATAATAAGAGATTATCCTAAAATTAATATTGTTGGATATCATAATGGTTTTTTTGATTTAGAAAATCCAAAAGAAATATTAGAAGAGATAAAAAACAAGAAGCCACTAGCATTATTTGTTGCAATGGGATGTCCAAGACAAGAAAAGTTTATTGTAAAGTATATGGATAAGCTTCCTTGTAAGATATATATGGGAGTTGGAGGAAGTTTTGATGTAATAGCTGAAAAAGTAAATAGGGCTCCTAGGTGGATGATTAATATAGGAATGGAATGGGCTTATAGAGTTGCTAAAGAACCTTGGAGAATTAAAAGACTTGGAAGTATACCTAAGTTTATATGGATTGTTGCAAAGAGCAGAGGTAAGAAATAATGAAAGGTAATAAAATATTTAAGGCAGCTTTTCTTGTTATGATAATTAGTATTCTAAGCAGATTTTTAGGATTGTTTAGGGATATGCTAGTTGGATATCAATTTGGTGTTAGTATTTATACAGATGCGTATAAAGCGGCTGTATCTGTTCCAGAAACTATTTTTACTATTGTAGGTCTTGCAATATCAACAGTATTTATTCCAATGCTTAGTAAAGTTAAGTATGATAAAAATAAAGATGAGATGTTTAAATTTTCTAATAATATTATTTCCATATTATTAGTTATTTCAATAATTATCTTTGTTTTAGGTTTCATATTTACAAATGAAATAGTTTCATTTATGTTTGATGGATTTAGTAAAGAAAAGTTTACTCTTACAGTTTTTCTAACAAGAATAACTTTATTTAATCTTTTATTTCTATCAATAAATGCATGTTATACTGCAATGCTTCAAGTATGTGAAGATTTTGTTATTCCTTCAATTTTAGGTATGTTTTTTAATGCACCAATGATAATTTATTTATTATTTTTTAATAATATTAGTATTGTTGGTTTAACTATTGCAAATGTTATTGGGAACTTTTTAAGAGTTGCAGTTCAAGTTCCAGTTTTATATAAGCATGGATATAGATTTAAATTATTTATTAATTTAAAGGATGAGAGAATAAAGAAAATATTAATATTAATTATACCTGTAATAATTGCTTCAGGTGCAAATTCATTAAATATGGTAGTTGATATGAAAGTAGCTTCCTCATTAGGAGATGGAGCTGTTAGTGGTTTAGATTTTGCGCAAAAGATAATAGTTTTTGCTAATACTGCAATAACGACATCTATTGTAACTGTTATGTATCCTCTTATGGCAAATAAATTGAATGAAGGAGATAACAAAGGCTTTTCTATGTATTTAACAAAGTCTATTTCTATAATTGCTTTATTGTTAGTACCTATTTCTATTGGCTTTATATTATTAAATAAAGAAATTATAAGTGCTTTTTATGAGAGAGGTAAATTTAATGATGTAGCTGTAGGAATTACAGCAAGTGCATTTTTAGGATATGCTTTAGTGCTACCATTTACAGGAGTAAGAGATATTTTAAATTCATCATTATTTTCAATGCAAAAAACGAAAGTAACAACAATGAATGGAATAATTGGTGTAGTTGTTAATATTATTTTAAGTGTTGCTTTATCAAAAGTATTAGGTATATTTGGTGTAGCAATAGCATCTACAATAGCATCAATGATAACAGCAATATTATTATTTATTTCTACGAGAAAGCTTGTTGGAGATTTTGATGTTTTTCCTATGATAATAAAATTATTAAAAATATCATTATCAGCAATAGTAATGCTTTTTCTGCTTACATTATTAAATAATAAAATTAATTTAAATAATGCAATATTAAGTATTTTACTTAATGGTATAGTGGGAGCTATTATTTATTTCATTGCATGTAAAATATTGAGGGTTGAAGAATTTAATGAAGTAATAGATATGATAAAAAACAAATTATCTAAAAGAGAGATTTAGGAGGAAAATATGAAAATATTATTTATAGCGTGCTATTCACCATTAATTAATAATTCAGCATCTATTGAAACTTTACAATACTTAAATAATTTAGCTAAGATTGATGGAAATGAAGTACATCTTTTAACTGTAAATTTTCCTAAAAAATCAATTTATTATGATGAGTATATATTAAGTATGTTAGATAAAAGAGTTAAGATGCATATAATTTCTGGTGGAAAAATATTTGAAAAAATAATGCCTAAGAAATCTCTTAATACAGAAGTAGCTAATGTATCTAAAAATAAAAAAAGCTTTGTAAAAACATTACTTAAAAAAGGTAAATCTATTGTAGCAGTGCCAGATATGTATTTAAATTGGGCTAAATCTGCAAGTAAATATGGTATTGAATTAGCAAAAAGAGAAAAATTTGATGTTATGTTTTCAATGCATGAGCCACCATCAAGTCATATTTGTGCTCTTAAGATTAAAGAAGAATTTAAAGATTTACCATGGGTTACTTATTGGAGCGATCCATGGCTTAAAGATTCAACTAGAGCTAATATAAGTAAAGCAAGAAGAAAATTTGAAGGTTCATTTGAAAAGAAAATTGTTAAGCTTAGTGATAGATTTATTTTTGTAACTAAGGCTAATAGAGATGATTATGTAAGTTCTTATAATATTCCCATGGAGAAAACTTTCATAGTGACAAGAGGCTATGATGAAAAACAATATAGTGAAATTAAAAAAACTGCTAATCCTAATCTTATAAATAAAGATAAAGTTAATTTTGTTTATGCTGGAGAAATTTTCTCAAAGCTTAGAGATATTAATCCTTTTATAGGCGCATTAAATAATATTAAAGATAAGAATGCTGAGCTATATAATAAATTAAATGTTATGTTTTTTGGTAATATAGATGATGAAGATATAAAAAATAAGTTAATGAAAGTTGAAAATGTGAATGTTTCACCTAGAATTCCTTATGATGAAGCCTTAGGATATATGCTTAATAGTGAAGTGTTATTATTATTTGGGAATAAAAATTCAAAACAAATTCCAGCTAAAATTTATGATTATTTTGGAGCAGATGGTCTTATTTTTGTTATTCTTGGAGATGAAAATGATCCTATAAAGGATGTAGTTAAAAATAAGAAAAAATGTATTGTTGTAAATAATAATACCAATGAGATTATAAATGGAATCGATAAAATAGTTTCTATGATTGAAAATAAAGAGAAGTATGGACCTATTGAAGAATATAAATGGCAATATATTTCTAAAAGACTTAACGATATTTTAAAGGGGTAATTATTATGCACGTAATGTTTATACCTTCTTGGTATGATAATAACAGAAATAAAGTTCATGGTAGTTTTTTTAGAGAGCAAGCAACAAAACTTCAAGAAAGTGGAGTAAAGGTTACAGTTGCATATAATGAGATTTGGCCATTGACATTAACGGGAAAAGTAAAAGAGAAAAGTGGTTTATCTTTTAATGTTGAAAAAGGATTAAGAACTTATAGATATAAGAATTATAACTTTATACCTAAGCATCCTTTAATGTTTAATATTTTTGATAAAAGAATGGAGAAATTATATAAAGAAGTTGTAAAAAAGGAAGGAAAAGTTGATGTTATACATGCACAATCATCATTATGGGGTGGAATAAGTGCAGCTTATATAGCAAAAAAGTATAATATTCCTTTAATTATTACGGAACATTCTTCTGTAAAAAGGGGCAAATATGTTAGGGAAAGTTATTATAAGCGAATAATTGATTCTTATAAAAGTGCAGATACTATAATAGCAGTTGGGAATGGACTTAAAAAAGAAATAGAAGAATTAACTAATAGAAAAGACATAAAAGTTATAGGCAACTTAGTTGATTTATCTCTTTTTGATATAAGAGATATTAAAAGAGAAAGTGATGAATTTATATTCTTTAGTGTTGCTTTTCTAGAAGGAGAAAAAGGCTTTGATACTTTAATTAAGGCATTTTCAAAGAAATTTAAAAATGAAAAGGTAAGATTAGTTATTGGTGGAGATGGAAGCCAAAGAGCGTGGTTAGAAGGTATAGCCAAAAGTGAATGTATAGAAAATCAAATAACATTTACAGGTGCATTATCTAGAGAAGAGGTAGCAAGCTGGATGAATAAATGCAATGCTTTTGTTTTACCATCAAGGTATGAAACTTTTGGAGTAGTATATATTGAGGCCTTGGCTAGTGGTAAACCTGTAATAGGAACATTTAATGGTGGGGCAGAGGATATAGTAACCAAAGATGTTGGAATATTAATTGAGATAGATAACATAAAAGATTTAAGTAATGCTATGGACTATATAAGAAAAAATAATAAAGAATATGAAGCATATAAATTAAGAAAATATTGCACTGAGAATTTTAGTGCAAATGTGATAGTAAAAAAAATAATAAATGTTTATAAAGAAGTACTAAAATAAAGGGGTGCTATAATGGATTTTAAAGATTATTCAATAGATAAGTTTTTATATGAATTAAAGACTGACTTACCATCACCAGGAGGTGGAAGTACTGCGGCATTAGTTTCAGGTTTAGCAGGAGCATTAAATTCTATGGTATATTCATTCACTGTAGATAAAAAAGCTTTTGAAAAATTAGATAATAATAATAAAGAAAAAATGATAAGCTTAAAAGAAAAGTGTGAAGAGTTTATAAGAAAAAGTATTTATTATATGGAAGCGGATAGAAATACTTTTACAGAGTTAATGGATACATTTAAATTACCAAAAAATACTAATGAAGAAAAAAAATATAGATCACAAACTATTAAAGAAAAAACAATAGCAGCAATGGAATCACCATTAAATTTAGCTAAAGATTCTTTAGAGTTTTATGATAATATAGATTTTGCAATTGAATTTGGAAATAAAAATTTAACTTCAGATGCTATAGTTGCTGCAATACTTTTACATAGTGCTATAGAAAGTGCTATAGTAAATGTCTTTGTTAATTTTAAAAGTTTAGGAAATAAAGAAGGATATGAAAATATACCTGATGAGTGTAAGAAAATAATAGAATTATCACTTGTTAGAAAAACAGAGATAGTAAAATCTTTTGGAATATAAAATATAAAAGTCATAATAAATAAGATGTAAAAAGCTTATTTATATGACTTTCTTTTTTGAAATACTTAGGATAATTATACATTAATATAAATTATTGATAGTCTGGAAGTTCATCAAGGGATTTAAATTCATAACCATCAGCTTTAATTTGTTGTATTACAGTTTTTAAAACAGCTGTATTAGTTTTAGAAACTGCATGTATAAGCATTATACAACCAGGATGAACACCATTTGTGATCTTTTTAATTGCTTCTTCTTCGCTAGGTTGATTATCTATAATCCAATCTTTATATGCAAAGCTCCAAAAAATTGTTTTATAACCTAAATCTTTAGTTTTCTTTAGGGAGTTTATTGAATATTTTCCCATAGGAGGTCTAAAGAATTTAGGCATGTCTGAGCCAACAATTTCTTTATATGCTTCTTCTACATCTGTAAATTCAGCTTTGAATTTTTCAGGATCTGTAACAGTTGCCATTGATGGGTGATGATTAGAATGGTTGCAAACTAAGTGACCTTCATCAGCCATTCTTTTAATAATGTCTGGATTATCAACAATATAAGGTTTTACTACAAAAAAAGCTGCTGGAACTTTTTCATCACGTAAAACATCTAATATTTTCGGTGTATAACCATTTTCATAGCCTTCATCAAAGGTTAAATAAATGACTTTTTCATTAGTATCACCTAAATAATAAGCATCATATTTAGACAAAAGTCCGGTGGCTTCTTTAGGGCATTCTGGCAAGGTGTCTTTACCTCTATTTACAAAATACCAATTTAATTCTGAATCATCTGAGGCTGAAGTTATAGAATAGCCAAAGGCAATTGTAGATAAGCTGCTTATTGATAAAATTAAAGCTAGCAAGAAAACAAATAACTTATTTTTTCTCATTATAAATCCTTCCTTTCATAAGTTATATTAGTATGTTTTGTATATGGAGAAATATTACACGTGGGAAAAGTAGGGATTTATATAGAAGATATTAAATAAAAATAAAAAGAAAATATTGACAAATAAAAGTTAGAGGAATATACTGGTAAAAGAATAAATTATTTAGGAGGTAGGAACATGTTAAATATTAAATTGAAAAATTATAAAGAAAATAGAATAAATAATAATAACCCTATCTCTAGAGTTTTATATAACTAAAAATAGTTTGTATAAATTTTTTTACTTAGTAAATAGAGGTCGTGGTTATTAGCCATGGCATTTGTGTGTGGGTTTATAAAAATATAGTAGATTATATTATTATTCAAAAGGTCATGGCATATCCATGGCTTTTTTTTAATTTTATAAGGAGGTAATAGTATGAGAAATGGAGAGCTAAAGGATGGCTGACAATTAAAAATTAAACTAAGGGGGAGTCAATTATGACTAAAGTATTTAAATACGTATTAAAGTATAAGGGAACATTAATTTTTGGAACTATATCTATGCTTATTGTTATTGGTGTTGATTTATTAATTCCATATATGCAACAAATATTTATAGATGATGGAATTGTTGCAGGAAATGAAAAAAGCATATTTTTTGTTCTAGGGGCTATATTAGTTATTTCAGTAATTAAAGCAATATTTGGTTATAATAAAGAGTTTAAATATGATTTATTGAGTACTTGGGTTCATCAAGACATTAAAAATGATCTTTTTACTCATATTCAAAAATTAGAATTTAAATATTTTGATGAAATGAATACTGGAGAGCTGATGTCAAGAATTGGAGAAGATGCAGAAAATATATGGCAAACTATTGGTTATGGACTTAGGCTTTTCGTTGAAAATATAATTTATTTTGTTATATCAACAATAATTTTATTTTCTCTAAATTGGAAATTAGCTTTAGCATGTTTTATAGTTATGATTCCAATAGGATTTATTGCAGTACAGCTTGAAAAGAAGTTTGGAAAATGTTATGGAGAAATAAGTGATAAGACAGCAGAGATAAATACTACTGCACAAGAAGATATAGCAGGTATAAGACTTGTTAAAGCTTTTTCAAGGGAGAAGTATGAAATAAGCAAGTTTTTAAAATTAAATAAATCTTACTATGATTTAAATATGAATCAGGCAAAAGTAATAGGGAATTACTTTCCTAAAATAGAGTTCTTAAGTAATATTTCACTAGTGATAATGATAGTTTTAGGTGGATATTTAGTTATGAATGAAGAGATGACAGTAGGAGTTCTAGTAGCTTTTAGTGGATATATATGGAATTTAATATGGCCAATGAGAATGCTTGGAGAACTTACAGATTTGATTTCAAGAAACTTAGCTTCTGCTAAAAAGATATTTGCAATTATAGAAAGGGAGCCTGAAATAAAAAGTGGATTATCAAATGATACAAATATTAAAGGTGATATTAAATTTGAAAATGTTAGTTTTAGTTATAATGATGAATTAGTATTGAAAAATATTAATTTAGATATTAAAGCAGGAAGTACTGTAGCTATAATGGGAACCACTGGGTCAGGAAAATCAACTTTATTAAATCTTATAGGAAGATATTATGATGTAAAGGAAGGTAGCATAAAAGTTGATAATGTAGACGTTAAAAAATATGATTTAGAAGTTTTAAGAAGTAGTATGGCAATTGTATCACAAGATACTTTCTTATTTTCAGATTCTATTTTAAATAACATAAAGTTTAGTAATGAAAATGCAAATATAGATGAAGTGAAAAAATACTCTAAATTATCATGTTCTTTAAATTTTATAGAAGCTTTAGATGAAGGTTTCAATACTGAAATAGGAGAAAGAGGAATAGGGCTTTCAGGAGGTCAAAAGCAAAGAATATCTATTTCTAGAGCTTTAATAAGAAATTCCTCAATTTTGATTTTAGATGATTCAACTTCAGCTTTAGATATGGAGACAGAACAAGAACTATTAAGAAATTTATCTGGAATGGAAAAACAAAGTACAACTTTTATAGTTGCTCATAGAATTTCAGCAGTTAAAAATTCAGATTTAATAGTTTATTTGGAGAATGGTGAAATAAAAGAAAAAGGAACTCATGAAGAGTTATTAAAATTAAAAGGTGCTTACTATGATATTTATTGTGAGCAGTTTAAAGATTTTAATGCTTTAGAAAAGGAGGTTATATAAGATGCAGAATAATATAAATAAAGATGAAGAAGTTATGAGGCGTAGCAAAAGTGAAATAACAATTAAGTTATTAACTTATCTTAAGCCATATAAATTAAAAGCTTTTCTAGTAGTATTATTAATGATATTTGTAATGATATGTGAAATAGTAAATCCGTTATTATTAAAGATAGCTATAGATGATTATGTAAGTAGTAGAAATGTTAATGGTTTGATAATAATAGGAGTTTCATTATTATCATTAAATTTAGTAGCTTGGGTACTATCAAAAATAAGATGGAATATGATAACTAGCATAACTAATAATATTTTAGTAAATATAAGACATGAGCTATATAGCCATATTCAATATTTATCTTTTGATTTTTTTGATAGTAGACCTGTAGGAAAAATACTTGCAAGGGTTGTTGGAGATGTTAATGCTTTAAAAAATTTATTTTCTCAAGCAATACAGTCATTTATTCCGCAAATAATTAATTTGTGTTGTGTTGCAGTAATAATGTTTTTACTTAATGTTAAATTAGCATTAGCATCAATAGCGTTACTTCCTTTATTAGGATTTGCAATGTTTTGGATAGAAATTTATTCAAGACGAAGATGGGAAGTTTATAGAAATAAACGTTCTAATTTAAATGGTTTTACTCATGAAGATTTTTCAGGAATAAAAGTTGTACAAGGCTTTGCTAGAGAAAAAGGAACAGAAAATAATTTTAAAGATATGGTAGGAGAATTAAGTGATTCATTTGTAAAAGCAGTAAGGTTAAATGATTGTTTCTGGCCATTAGTAGAGTTATCTTGGGGGGTAGGAACTCTTGTGGTTTTTGCTGTAGGATACTTTTTAATAAAAAGTGGTGAAATAGAAATAGGTACTTTAATAGCATTTTCAATGTATGTTGGTATGTTCTGGAGACCTATTATGAATCTCTCTAGTTTTTATAATACTTTAATTACAAATTTTTCGGCAGCAGATAGAATTTTTGATATATTAGATGTAGAGCCAGTTATAAAAAATTCTTTAAATGCCAAACCAATTGGCAAAATTAAAGGTAATGTAGAATTTAAAAATGTTACTTTTTCTTATGATGATGAAAATGAAGTGCTGAAAAATGTAAGTTTTAAAGTTTCAAAAGGGGAGAAAATTGCTTTAGTAGGAGCTACAGGAGCTGGAAAGAGTACAATAGTTTCGTTACTAAGTAGATTTTATGATCCAACTAAAGGTGAAATTTTAGTAGATGGAAAAAATATTAAAAATGTTGATTTAGAAAGTTTAAGAAGTCAAATGGGAATTATGCTTCAGGATACATTCTTATTTTCAGATTCAATTATGGAAAATATAAGATATGGAAAACTTAATGCTACTGATGAAGAAGTAATTAATGCAGCTAAAGCTGTAAATGCTCATAGTTTTATTATGGAGTTAGAAAAGGGATATGATACTGAAGTAAATGAAAGAGGATCAAGACTATCTTTAGGACAAAGACAACTTATATCCTTTGCAAGAGCACTTCTTGCTAATCCAAGAATATTAATATTAGATGAAGCAACTTCTAATATTGATACACAGACAGAAAAGTTAGTTCAGGAAGGAATAGAAAAAATTCTTTATGGAAGAACTTCTTTTGTAGTTGCTCATAGACTTTCTACTATTAGGGACTGTGATAAGATTATGGTTATAAATAATGGTGAAATTGAAGAGGTTGGAAATCATGAAGAGCTTTTAAAGAAAAAGGGAAGTTATTATGAATTGTATATGGCACAATATAACTTCTTAAGTGAAGGAGCTTAGAAATTAAGTAATTAAATTAAATGGATTATAGAATTTTTGAAAAGTATGAAGAATAAACGAATATTTTATCGTTGAAATTAAGTTAGTTCTAGAGTATAATCTTAGAAGTATTAGTAACGGATGAAAGGAATGTTATATAGATGAGATTAGGGATTGTAGGACTACCAAACGTAGGAAAAAGTACATTATTTAATGCTATAACAAAGGCAGGGGCAGAATCAGCAAACTACCCATTCTGTACAATAGAACCAAACGTTGGTGTTGTTAGCGTACCAGATAAGAGATTAGACGTATTAGAAAAAATGTATGGCACAAAGAGAAAAGTTTATACTGCTGTAGAATTTTATGATATTGCAGGATTAGTTAAAGGAGCTTCAAAAGGTGAAGGATTAGGAAATAAATTCTTATCACACATCAGAGAAGTTGAAGCTATAGTACATGCAGTTAGATGTTTTGAAGATGAAAATGTAGTTCATGTTGAAGGTTCAGTAGACCCAATTAGAGATATAGAAACGATTAACTTAGAACTTATATTTGCAGATTTAGAAGTTTTAGAAAGAAGAATGGAAAAAGGAGTAAAGCTTGCTAGATCTGGTGATAAAAAAGCTAAGGCAGAATATGAAATAATGGAAAAGGTTAAAGCTCATTTAGAGGCTAATAGACCAATTAGAACATTAGAGTTAAATGAAGATGAAGAAGCTTTTGTTAAATCTTTATTTATGATAACTTCTAAACCAGTATTATATTCTTGTAATATATCAGAAGATGATATGATGAGTGGAAATCTTGAAAATAAATATGTTAAGATGGTTAAAGAATATGCAGCAAATGAAAATTCAGGAGTAGTTGTTGTGTGTGCTAAGCTTGAAGAAGAATTATCTGGACTTGATGAAGAAGAAAAAGCTGAAATGTTAGAAGAGTATGGAATAGAAGAATCAGGATTAGATAAGTTAATAAGAGCATCTTATAAATTATTAGGGTTAATAAGTTATTTAACAGCTGGTGTTCAAGAAGTTAGAGCATGGACTATAAAAGAAGGAACTAAAGCTCCAGCAGCAGCAGGTAAAATTCACTCTGATATAGAAAGAGGATTTATAAGAGCAGAAGTTGTATCATATGATGACTTAGTTGAATGTGGATCAGAAGCAGCAGCTAAAGAAAAAGGATTATACAGACTTGAAGGTAAAGAATACGTAATGAAGGATGGAGATGTAGTAAACTTCAGATTTAACGTATAATATATATTTTTTAATAAAAATAGGAACTGTTTTGACAGTTCCTATTTTTGTTAAAAAATATATAACAAATAAGGAGAAAAAAAGACTAATACTAAAGATAATTGCCATAAAATGTAACAAAAATAAGGCTTGCTAATAGTCATACTTAAAAATAGATGAAACTATTGATTTCCCTTTATTTATCATAAGAAAAAAATACTATTTTAAGTAAATATATCTTGAAGGAAAGCGAATAATTTTATAGAATATATATAGTGGTGTAAAGTGGTTAAAAGTGGTTTAGTATGACTTAATGGAGGGCAAGATGTTTATTGGCGAATATTCACATAGTTTGGATAGTAAAAATAGAATGATTGTACCTGTAAAGTTAAGAGATGAACTAGGAGAAAGGTTCGTAATTACTAAAGGACTTGATGGATGTCTTTACGCTTATGCGGAAAAGGAATGGAAAGTACTTGAAGAGAAACTAAAAAAGTTACCACTTACTAATAAAGATGCAAGAGCATTTGTAAGATTTTTCTTTTCAGGTGCATGTGAAGTGGAAACCGATAAACAGGGAAGAGGATTAATTCCATTAAACCTAAAAGAATATGCGGGGATAGAAAAGGATATAGTAAGTATAGGAGCCTTAACAAGAGTAGAAATATGGAGTAAGGAAAAATGGCAAGAGTATAATGAATCAAATATAGATTTTAATTCAATTGCTGAAAAAATGGGCGATTTAGGAATATAAGGAGTTAGAAAGAATGGAATTTAATCACGTATCAGTTTTACTGAATGAATGTTTAGAAGCACTTAGTATTAAAGAAAATGGTATTTATGTTGATTGTACATTAGGAGGAGCTGGTCATTCATCTGAAATTATTAAAAGATTGTCTGGTGAAGGAAGGCTTATAGGTATAGATCAAGATAAGGATGCATTAAAAGCAGCAGGCAAAAGGTTACAGAACTATTCAAATGTTACTTTTGTACATAACAATTTTCATAATATAGGAGCAATATTAGAAGAACTTGAAATCGAAAAAGTTGATGGTATTCTAATGGATTTAGGGGTTTCATCTTATCAATTAGATGAAGGTGAAAGAGGTTTTAGTTATATGAAAGATGCACCTTTAGATATGAGAATGAATAGAGAAAATAGTTTTTCAGCCTATGAAGTTGTTAATGATTATAGTGAGGAAGAATTATATAGAATCATAAGAGATTATGGGGAAGAGAAGTTTGCCAAGAGAATAGCTAATTTTATTGTAACTAGAAGAAGTGAAAAAAATATAGAAACTACATTAGAGCTAGTAGAGATAATAAAGGATGCAATTCCAGCGAAGGCTAGAAGAGAAGGACCTCACCCAGCAAAAAGAACTTTCCAAGCTATTAGAATTGAGGTAAATAGTGAATTATCAATTCTAAATAAGTCTATAGAAGATGGTGTTAATAAACTAAATAAAGGTGGAAGAATGGCTATAATTACTTTCCATTCTCTAGAGGATAGGATAGTTAAAAATAAGTTTAGAGATTTAGCCATATCTTGCAGATGTCCAAAAGAATTTCCAATTTGTGTTTGTGGAGAAAAAGCAAAAGTAAAAGTTATAACAAGAAAAGCAATAGATCCTTCAAAGGAAGAGGTTGAAGTAAATCCAAGAAGTAGAAGTGCAAAATTAAGAGTAATAGAAAAGATATAAATATTATGAAAATTGGCAGGGATGTGAATAAAATGGGAGTTAAGGAATATGATTATATAAGAGGAAATACAGCTTTAGCACCAGAGAGAAAAGTTAAGGAACTAGATAAAAAAAGAGATTTACAAAGAAAAGAAAGAGAGCGTAAAGCTCATCAGAAAAGAAAAAACATTCTAGTTAGTGGCCTAACAATTGCTACGATTATGTTTACATTAGGAGCTACAACTTTATATCTAGATGGGAAAATACATGCCCTTCAGAAAGAGTTATTAATCTTAGAAAGCAATATGAAAGAAGAAGAGGATGTAAATGCAGCAATTAATGTAGATATGCTAAAATTTGCATCATTCGATAAAATAAAAAGCACAGCAGAAAATGAATTAGGAATGGTTTATCCAAGTTCTGAAAGTACTATAAGTATTGATATGTCAAAAGAATACTTTTCACATTTAAAAAATGAGGAAAGCAAGAAGAGTGGGTTACTACAAAAAATTATAGCAGCATTTAATTAATGGGTAATTTATAGAAATGTAGACGCAAGGTATATCTTAGTAGTATTTTGAACTTTAATTATTCATTAGTTGAATGTTCCTTGGAGGAATTTAATATGAATAAGAAAGGGTTTAAAGATAGAGCAGTCATGCGTAAAAGGATGGTATTAGCTCTATGGTTTATTACTGCTGTGTTTGCCTTGCTGATTATTAGGTTATCCTATATTATGCTTGTTAAAAGAGATGATTATTCTAGTAGGGCAGAAGATCAATGGACAAGTGAAGTTAGAATAGATGCAAGAAGAGGTAGAATTTTAGATAGAAATGGAAATGAATTGGCTGTATCAGCTAATGTTTACAGAATAGACTTTGACTTAAATTCTATTAGGCAATATTTAAAGAAAAATGAAAAGACTACTGATGATATTGCTCCTTTAATTGCAGAAGCAGTAGATATGGATACTACTACAGTTAAGGATAAGCTTGAGACTAAGCTTGCAAATGGTAATGATGCAGGTTCGGCTACTTTAGTAAGAAGAATTGAAAAGGAGTTAGCTGATAAAGTTAAGGAATTGAATATTCAAGGCGTTATAGTATCACCAGATACTCAAAGATATTATCCAGAAGGACAATTCTTATCACATGTGTTAGGAACTACCAATAGTGATGGGCAAGGATTAACTGGAGTAGAGCTTCAGTATAATGAGTATCTTTCAGGTGTTCCAGGATTAAGAATTACTGAGTTAGATAGAAATAGTGAAGCTTTAGATTATACAATATCAAACTTTACTGCACCTATTGCTGGTAAGGATGTAACATTAACTATAGATAAAAACTTACAAGCTATAGCTGAAAAAGTAGCGGAAAAAGGTCTTGTTGATAATAAAGCAAAAAGAGTTTCTATACTTGTAATGAATCCACAAAATGGAGAGATATTAGCTATGGTTAACGAACCAGATTTTGATCCTAATAATCCATTTGAGGGATATGAAGATTTTACAGGTGAAACGGATGCTGAAAAACTTCAAAAGATGTGGAGAAATAGTTTAGTTAATGATACCTTTGAACCAGGATCAATATTTAAGGTAATTACTATGTCAACAGCTATAGAAGAAGGGTTAGTTTCAGAATCTGATACTTTTGAATGTGGAGGTAGCTTACAAGTAGGTCCACATACCATCCATTGCTGGAAAAGATCAGGGCATGGAAGTCAAATATTACCTGAAATTCTTCAAAACTCATGTAATGTTGGGTTTATGAAACTTGGGGAAAAAATTGGAGCTGAAAAGCTTGTTGAATATATTAAAAAGTTTGGATTTGGACAAGTTTCTGGAGTAGATTTACCAGGAGAAGCAAGAGGGATAATAAAATCAGCAGAGAATATGAATGATGCTGACCTTGCAACAATATCTTTTGGACAAACAAATACAGTTAATGCTGTTCAATATATGGCAGCTTATAATGCTATAGTTAATGGTGGAACATTGATACAACCTCATGTAATGAAATCTATTAGTCATGTAGATAGCAGTGGAAATACAATAGTTGATGAAGTATTTGAACCAAAGACTACAGAAAATGTAATTTCTGAAGAGACAGCTGCTACTTTGAGGGATTACTTGGAAAGAACTGTAAATCAAGGTGGATCTAATAAGGTTTATATAGAAGGATATCATGTTGGAGCAAAAACAGGTACTGCACAAAAGGTTAATCCTTTAACAGGCTCTTATGAATCAGGAAAGTATATATCATCTATGGCAGGATTTGCAACAGTTGAAAATCCTCAGATTACTGTATTTTTAAGTATAGATGAACCAAGTAATGGTGCATACTATGCTGGTGTAGTAACAGCTCCATTAGGTAAAATACTATTAGAAGATATATTTAATTATTTAGATAGTGAATTTTCACAAGATGAGAATGTAATATTAAAAGATATAGTTATTCCAGAGTTAAGGGGATTATCAGTTTCAGAGGCTAAAAACTTACTAAAAGAATATAATTTAGAGTGTACTGTAGAAGGTGATGGGGAAACAATAACAAATATGAAACCTTATCCAGGGTATACTATAAAGGAAGGTTCTACAATAAATCTTTACACAGATGAAAATTCAACTTATAATAAAGATGTTATTATGCCTGATGTAAGAGGTTACTCAAAGGAATCAGCTGTAGAACTTTTAGAGAGTTTAGGAATAAAATATACACTTCAAGGAGATGGAGTAGTAATAAATCAAAATATTCCTAGTGGGGAACTAATTTCAGAAGGTACTACTGTAAAGTTAACATTAAGTGCTGAGTATGGAGATTAATATTTTTATTTTTTAGCATGTGGTAAATTCACATGCTAAATTTATGTATAGATAAAATATATTTATTTTAGAATAAGAAGATATATTGATGTCTATAATTAAAAGAAGCATTCTTGGTAAAAAAATAATATTTGAAGATGAAGAAGGTAGAGTGATTATTATGGAAATGACTTTTAAGGAAATGCTAAATGCAATAGAGGGAGAAGTTATTATACAAAAGGAAGAGATTAATTTTAATAAGTTATGTATTGATACAAGAAAAATAGAAAAAAATAATGTCTTCTTAGCAATTAAAGGAGCTAATTTCAATGGAAATGATTTTGCAGTAAAAGCTTTAGAAAATGGAGCATCTGTTGTAATAATAGATGAAGTTAAGTTTGATTTCAAAGAAGTGCAAAATAAAGGTACTATAATAAAAGTAAAAGATACTAGAAAAGCATTATTAAATTTAGCTAGATTTTATAGAGAAAAATTAGGGCTTAAGGTTGTTGGAGTTACTGGTTCAACAGGTAAAACATCAACTAAAGATTTAATAGCAGCTCTTCTAAGTGATAAGTATAAAGTTTTTAAGACAAAAGGAAATTTCAATAATGACATAGGACTACCACTTATGATATTAGAGCTAACTTCAGACTTTGATGTGGCTGTATTAGAAATGGGAATGAGCTCTTTAGGTGAGATAGAGTTGCTTGCAAGTGTTGCTAGACCTGATGTAGCTGTTATAACTAATATTGGATTATCACATATAGAAAATTTAAAGACACAAGAAAATATTTTAAAAGCAAAAATGGAAATTGTTACTTTCTTTAATGATGAAAATACATTAATTCTTAATGCTGAAGATAAACTCTTACAAAATATTTCATCAAATGTATTTAAAGTTAAAAAAATTGGTTATAATCATGAATATGATGTTTACGCATCTAATATTATATTAAGAGAAGAGGAAACAGAGTTTTTAGCTCATGCTTTTGGTGATGAAGCTGTATTTAATCTACCAATGGCAGGTAAGCATAATGTATTAAATACAATGCTTGCAATTGAAGTTGCAGAGTGTTTAAATGTTTCTTTTAAACAAATGGTTAAAGGACTTGAAAATTTAGAAGCTACTTCAATGAGATTACAAGTCATAAAAAAAGAAGGGCTTACTATAATAAATGATTGCTATAATGCCAGTCCTGATTCAATGCGATCTTCTTTAGATGTACTTTCAGCTTATAAAAATTGTAGAAAAATTGCAATTTTAGGTGATATGTATGAATTAGGAGATGAATCAGAAAGAGCTCATTTTGAAGTAGGAAAATATGCAAAAGATAAAGTTGATATCTTAATAGTTATAGGTAGATACATTAAAAACTTTAAAGATGGATTTGATAATGATAATATAATCATGTATAACACTAAAGAGGAATGCATAAAAGAATTGAAAAATATTGTTAAACTAGATGACGTAGTATTAATTAAGGCATCTAGAGGTGTTAAACTAGAAGATATTGTTAAAGATTTAGAAGAGATGTAATTCAACGAAGGAGGTGAACTGCTAAGTATAGCAGTAAAATATGGGGGATAGTACTATGAACATATTACCAGGAGAGATAACAAAAATATTAATATTAACTTTTGTAATAGGGGTTATTATAGCTTTAATACTTGGCCCAATTACAATACCACTTTTAAGAAGATTAAAGTTTGGTCAAAACATTAGAGAAGAAGGACCTAAAAGTCATTTAAAGAAAGCAGGAACTCCTACAATGGGAGGAGTAATGTTTATTCTTTCAACAACAATAGTAATGCTTATTATGAGTGATAGTTTTACTGAAAAAGGAATGGTAGCATTATACTCACTTATTGCATTTGGATTTATTGGATTTTTAGATGATCTTTTAAAGATATTAAAAAAGCAAAGTGAAGGATTAAAAGCATGGCAAAAAATGCTTTTATTATTAATTGTTTCAGGAGGATTTGGTTACTATAGCTATGTAAATTTACCTCATGATATTGTAATACCATTTACTAGCTTTAAGCTTCCTTTAGGTGTGTTATATGTTCCATTTGTTGTATTTGTTTACGCAGCTATGACAAATGCTGTTAACTTAACAGATGGATTAGATGGATTAGCATCAACAGTATCAGTTTTGGTTTTAACATTTTTTGGAGTTTTAACATTTATAATTAAAGATTACTCATTAACTATATTTTCAGTAGCATTAATAGCGGGATTAATTGGTTTCTTAAAATTCAATGCGTATCCTGCAAAGGTATTTATGGGAGATACAGGTTCTTTATCAATTGGTGGAGCTATTACTACAATAGCAATAATAAGTGGGTATCCTCTATTAATAGTAATAGTTGGAGGTATTTATGTTGTAGAGGCTTTATCAGTAATAATACAAGTTACTTCCTTTAAATCAACTGGAAAAAGAGTATTTAAAATGGCTCCTATACATCACCATTTTGAACAATGTGGATGGAATGAAGTAAAAATAGTTACAGTATTTTCAATAATAACAGTAGTTTTATGTATAATAGGTTTTTTTGCAATTTAGTAATTAAATTGGAGGAATGTCTATGAGTTTTTATAAGCCCAAGGAAAAAAAAGAAATGGGGCAAATTGATTATGGTATATTTTATACTTTATGTATACTATTATCAATAGGGGTTGTTATGGTGTACTCCACAAGTTCTTTTTATGCTATGTTTCATAATAACGATAGTATGTATTTCTTTAAAAGACAATTGATTTGGGCAATAATAGGTGTGATATCAATGACTGTAATGATGTCTATAGATTATCATAAGTTAAAAAAGATAACACCAAAATTACTTTTATTAACAATACCACTATTAATTGCTGTATTTTTCTTTCCAGCAATTAATGGTGCAAAAAGATGGATTTCTTTAGGTCCATTATCTTTTCAACCGTCAGAGCTAACAAAATATGCAGTTGTAATGTTTTTAGCACTTAGTATAGATATTAAAGGAGATAAAGTTAAAGAATTTTGGTATGGATTAGTGCCTTATTTATGTGTATCAGGATTCTTTGCAGCTCTTATTTTAGCGGAACATAATATGAGTATAGCTTCTATTATTATGATAGTTACTTTTATAATGCTTTTTGTAGCAGGAGGTAAAATTAAGCATTTATTTGGAATTATTATGCCAGCTATGCTAACATTAGCAATATTCTTTATTTTTAGTTCTGACTATAGAAGAGAAAGGATGTTAAACTTTATAGATCCATGGAAGGATGCGGCAGATGCAGGATATCAGTTAATACAATCTTTCTTAGCATTGGGATCAGGTGGACTTACAGGTTTAGGGCTTGGGCAATCTAGGCAAAAAACCTTGTATATGCCAGAACCTCATAATGACTTTATATTTTCTATAATAGGAGAAGAAGTGGGGTTAATTGGATGTTTAATTATTATAAGTCTATTTTTGATATTTATATGGAGAGGTGTTAGAGTTGCTATGAATGCCAAGGATACTTATGGTAAGCTTTTGGCTATGGGAATTACATCTATTATAGCAGTTCAAGCTATTATTAATATAGCAGTTGTCACTGGATCTATGCCGGTTACTGGAGTGCCTATGCCGTTTATTAGTTATGGTGGAACCTCACTTGTAATAAATCTGACGGCAATGGGAATACTGTTAAACATATCAAGGCAAGTTGAAAAGAAAATAATTTAAAAGATTTTAAGAGCTTCTTATGAAAGAAGCTCTTAATTTTTGTGTACAATATAAAAAGAATGATGTAAAATAATTATAAAAAATTACAAGTTTTATGGTAAAATTATAGTAAAAGATAGAAATTAAAAAGGAATAAGGTACTAATGAAAGATATAAAAAAGTTTATAAGAGCAAAAAAGAGAAAAAGATTAATAAAAAAGTTAACATTAATTACAATAATTCTTGTTGTAGGAGGGTTTATTTTTATTACTAAAGCTCCAATATTTAATATTAAAGCTATTAATTTTAAAGGAAATGTTACAATATCAAATGAAGTTCTTTTAAGTGAGGTTAGCGATAGGATTGGATTAAATATATTTACAGTAAATGAAAGAAAGATAAGAGAGGAGATTTTAAAAAATAGATATGTTAGTACTGTTGATATTAAGAGAAAAGGTATAAATACATTGGAAATTAATATTACAGAAGAAGCACCGGTATATTATATTAATAATGGTGTTGAACTATTGATTATCAACAATGATTTAGAAGTTTTAGAAGAAGTAGATAATATTGATGGAAGGAATTTAGTTGAAATTAAAGGTGTGGATATAAGTATTAAGGATGATGAGAGTAAAGTTGATGAATTTAATTCATATAAAAGTATTTTAACAAATTTTTACCCATTCATTTCACAAAATAGAGAATCTATATATTTTTCAAGTTTAGACTTAAGCAATATAGTTAATATTATTGGTTATATCGGGAATGTAGAGATATTATTTGGTGATGACAGTGATTTATATAATAAAATGGAAAATGTATATAGAATTATGTTAGATGATAATATAAATATTGCAAAGGGATATATAAATGTTAGTTTTAATGGATCACCTGTAATAAAGGTTGAAGAAGTAAAAGAAGAAACTAATGAAGAAGAGGAAGGAATAACAGAGGATAATAGTGTAACTACAGATAATAATATAACACAACAAGAGGATCTAGAAGTAGATGCAGATGTAGAACCAGTAGAATAGTAGGAGGAGAAATATGAAAAAGGTATTATCTCAAATAGTTGTAGCGTTAGTATGTGCATTTTTAGGTTTTTTATTGACATATCAATTTAAACAATTAAGTGTCGCTAATGGTAGAGATATAGATTATAATGGTGCAGACATATTATCAGAAATAGAGATTTTAAAAAAAGAAAAAGAAGATCTTCAAAAAAATAATGAAATATTATCTGAAGAATTAAAACAGCTTGAAGATGCAGCAGCAAAAGAAGGGGAAATTGAAGGGGAAATTAAAAAGCAACTTGATAATGCAAGAATGCAAATAGGGCTTTTAGATGTTAAAGGACCAGGAATTATCATAACATTATCACTTAAGAATTCAGTTTTTGGAACAAATGGAACTCAAACTATAAATACAGTAAGTGAAGAGGAAATTGTAAATTTAATTAACTCTTTATGGTATGCTGGAGCAGAGGCTATCTCCATAAATGAGATGAGAATTACACCACAGACTGGAATAAAAATGGCAGGAAGTTCAATTTCTATTGGATCAGCAGGAAGAGTAGATCCTAATAGTGAAATTACTATAAAAGCAATAGGGGATAAAAGTAAGTTAAATCTTGCAGTAAATTTTCCAGGAGTATTAGATTATGCTGCTTTAAAGAGTTATAGTAATGATGTTAAGCAAATGGATGACATAACAATAGTTAAAACAACACAATCATTAAGATATGAATATATAAAGCCAGTTCAATAAGGGAGGAAAAGTTTTGATAGCATTTATAGGTTTATTATTAGGAGTACTTTTAGGATTAATATTTGATGTAAATATACCAGAAAAATTTTCTCCATATATGTCTGTGGCAATACTAGCATGTTTGGATTCTGTATTTGGTGCATTTAGAGCATCTCTTAATAAAAGATTTAAGCCGGATATATTTATATCAGGTTTTTTTGGGAATGCGCTACTTGCAGCAGCACTTGCTTATTTAGGAGATAAATTAGGAATTCCTATATATATTGCAGCTGTAATTGTATTTGGGGGAAGAATATTTGATAATTTTGGATCAATTAGAAGAGTTTTATTAGAAAAATATAAAGACAGACGAAGAGGTGATTAGATGAAAAACTATAGAAGTAAGTTTTTTATTTTAATTGCTACAATATTACTTGGATTTTTAATTGTAACTAACATCGGTATAAATGAAACTACCGGTTTTCTTAATCTGAATTCTGTTGAATATAAGGATGCTATAGAAGAGAGAAATAAATTATACGATGAGATAACCGCACTAAGTGATGATAACTATGAATTATCTAAAAAAATTTCAAGTCTTGATATTAATTATGCAGATGATGATGAAAATAACGAAAAAGTAATTGAGCATATGAAAGAACAATTATCTTCTTATGGGGATCTTGCTGGTACAACTGAAATAACAGGACCAGGTATAATTTTAACTATTTATGATGGTGAATATGATATAAATAAAGATGATCAATTAGAGGTAGATAGAAGAACCTTACATTCAGCAGATGCAGCAATGGTGCTTAATGATTTAAGAACTGCAGGGGCAGAAGGAATAGCTATTAACAATTATAGGATTTTAAATACTACAGGTCTTGTATGTGCATGGGCGTTCATAAGATTTGAAGAAAATGGAAACGATATGGAGGGAAGTCCATTTAAGTTTTATGCTATAGGAGATCCAGAACAACTGGAAGCTTCATTATTAACAGAGGGTAGTTATATAAATAAATTAATAATTAGAAAGTTAAATATAACTATAGAAAAGTTTGACGAAATTACTTTACCGGCAGCAAAAAAATCAATAGAGCCTAAATTTATGGAGAGAGCAGATAATTAAATTAAAAAAGTATTAAAAAAATTCTAAAAAAATGTTATAATTAAAAAGAGATTTAGAAGGGAATTTTATACTTTTGAAGAATAATAATGATATGCGGGCAATTAACTCTTTCTAAGGAGGGATCAACATTAGTATTGCAGAAAAAACAATAAAAATTTTAAGTGAGATACCTAATGATGTTAAGTTAGTAGCTGTATCTAAGACTAAGCCAGTAGAGATGATAATTGAGTCATATAATACTGGACAAAGAGATTTTGGAGAGAATAAGGTTCAAGAGTTAATTTCTAAGAAAGAAAGGTTGCCAGAGGATATAAGATGGCATTTTATAGGTAAGCTTCAAACTAATAAAGTTAAGTATTTAGTGAATAATGTTTATTTAATACATTCTTTATCTAGTATAAAACTATTAGAGAAAATAGAGAGTGAGTTTGGAAAAAATAATTTATGTGCTAATGTACTTATTCAAATAAATATAGGTAGAGAAGAAAGTAAAAGTGGAATATATGAAGAAGAGATAGAATATATGATTTCTGCTGTTGAAAAGTGTAAGCACGTAAAGGTTAAGGGGATTATGGTTATAATACCTAAAGGGAATGAGGAAGAAAATAGATGCTATTTTAGTAGAACAAAACAAATCTTTGATAAATTAAAAGAAAGAAAGTTTGAAAATATATCTATGGAAGTTTTATCTATGGGAATGACTAATGATTATAAAATTGCAATTCAAGAAGGTGCTAATTTAGTTAGAATTGGCTCTGGCATATTTGGATTAAGAGAAAAATAGGAGGATGTAATAAAATGAGTAATATGTTTGGAAAGTTTAAAGAAATAATAGGTCTTGGAGAGTATGATGACGAGGATTTTGAAGATTTAGAAGAAATTGAGGAAGAAGAAGAGGTTGAAGAGATTGAACCTATAATTTCAAAACAAAGAGGTAATAAAGTGGTTAATATTCATAATTCAGCATCTGCTAAGGTTATGGTTGTTAAACCAACTTCATATGATGAAGCAAGAGAAATTGCAGATGCTATAAAAAATAGAAAAATAGTTGTTGTTAATACAACTGCAATGGAAACGAAAATAGCTCAAAGATTAGTAGATTTTATTAGTGGAGCATGTTGTGTGTTAGGAGCTCAACTTCAAGAAGTTGAGCAAAGAGTATATTTACTTTCACCATCAAATGTAGAAGTTAGTAATGAGTTAAGAAGTGAAATAAGTTCAAAAGCACTATTTAACTGGAACAAATAGGAGGTGATTCCAATAGGAATCATAAGTAGTTTTTTATATTTATTATTTACTGTGTTAGATATAAGTATTTTAGCAGAAGTAATACTTTCTTATATACCTAATATTAGAGAAAGTAGTTTTTATAGAATTTTAGTATCTTTTAACAATCCAATTTTAGAGCCCTTTAGAATTCTACAAGAAAGACTTTTTGGAAATATGATGATAGATTTTGCACCACTACTAGCTATCATAGTATTAAATTTTATTAGTGGGATATTATTATAAAATGTTATCAAAAGAAGATGTTTTAAAGAATTTTTTAAAAGAAGATACTGAAGATGTTATAAAAGTTTATCAATATATGAGCTTAGCTTATAATAAAGGTATACCAACATTTACTAAGTTTTTTTGCAAACCTAATATTTGGATGTATTTTACTAAGAATTTTAATGCTAATGATTTTTTAGTAGAGGCAAAAGGGGCTTTTGAGGAATGTGATAGAAAAATACTAGCATTTAATAATATTTATTCTACTCCTTTTCCATATAGAATTATTAAGATTACCAATAAGTCTAAATTTAGTAATCTTTCACATAAGGATTATTTAGGAGCTATCATGGCCTTAGGAATAGAGAGAGAAAAGCTTGGAGATTTACGAGTAATTGATAATTATGCAATAGTTCCTATTTATGAAGAAGTAGCAGACTATATTTTATATGAGTTAAGTAGTGTGGGTAAAGCACCTGTATCAGTAGAAGAAATACAGGAGGATAATTTACCAAATAGTAATTTTTTAGAAGGAACCATAATAGTTCCTTCACTTAGATTAGATAATATAGTTTCTAAGTTAGCTAACATATCTAGGGGGAAAGCAGTTGAAATTATTGATAGTGGTAAAGTACTAATAGATTATTCTAAATCTATAGATAAAAGCAAAGAAATAAAGGATGGCCAAAGAATAACGATTTCTGGGGTAGGAAAATTTATAATAGGAGAAATTGTTGGGAATACGAAAAGTGGAAGATATAAAGTTAAAATGAACAAATTTATATAGAAGAGGTGGATGGAATGAAATTAACTCCTATAGATATAAACAATAAGGAATTTAAGAAAGGAATAAGAGGATATTCTGTTGAAGAAGTAGATGAATTCTTAGATGATGTTGTTGAAAGCTATGAAGAGGTTTATAAGGAAAATGCTAGGTTAAAGGAAAGTTTAAGTAGAGTAAATGAAAAACTTGAACATTATGAAAAGTTAGAAGCAACTATTCAAAATACTTTATTATTAGCACAAAATGCTGCAGATCAAGCTAAAGAAAGCTCAGAAAAGCAAGCTGAATTAATTATTGGAAATGCTAATGAAACAGCTCAAAGAATATTAGATAAGGCTCATGGTGATGTTGTAGCTATAAATGATGAATATGAAAGAGTAAAAGAAGAATTCATAAAATTTAGGGCAAAGTTTAGAGGATTTATGAATACTCAACTTCAAACTTTTGATGAATTAGAAAAAGATTTAACAAAAAATTATAATGTAGCACAACCTGTTGAACAATATGAGCTACATGAAAAAGAAGCAGAGATTTATAATTCAGAAGAAAAGGAAGAGTTTAAACTTGAAGATCTAAATGATGATATAGATGCTGTGAAAAAATTCTATTCAAATAACTAATACATATAGGAGACCGAAATTTTGGTCTCCTTTAGTTAATTTATTTGAGGTTATGATTAATACTACTATTGAGAATGATTTATTTATATATTATAATGTCAAAAGAAACTGATTCTTTATAAGTTCTAATGAGTATATAAAGTATAACTTTAGTATATTAGAGCAGAGTTATTAGAGTACTAATTAAGATTTGGGAGTTTAGAATATCACTTATAATAATATAAATAAATGGAGTAAAATATATGGAAAATTTAAGTTTTAATATTAATAGTGAAGAAGAAGGAAAAAGAATAGATAAATATTTATCAGTAATGATAGAAGGCAAATCAAGGTCGTTTGTTCAAGGATTAATAGAGGAAAAAAAGGTTAAAGCTAATAGTAAAGTAATTAAGAGTAATTATAAGCTTAAAAAGGGTGACTTTATTGAAGTTGAAGTTCCGGAGCCGGTTGAACTTAATGTTTCTGCAGAAAAAATGAATTTAGATATTGTTTATGAGGATGAAGATGTATTAGTTGTTAATAAAGAAAAAGGTATAGTAGTTCATCCTGCTCCAGGAAATTATACAGGAACTTTAGTGAATGGTATATTACATCATTGCAGTGATTTATCAGGAATTAATGGTGTTATAAGACCTGGAATTGTACATAGAATAGATAAAGATACTTCTGGAATACTTGTAATTGCAAAAAACGATGAAGCTCATAATGATTTAGCAGCACAATTTAAAGAGCATTCAATAAAGAGAGAATATTATGCCTTAGTAGAAGGGAAATTTAGTAATGTAAAAGGTACTGTTGACAAACCTATTAGTAGAGATAAAAAAGAAAGAATAAAAATGGCAATTAACTCTGATGGAAAAAGAGCAGTAACACATTATGAAGTGTTAGAACAATATGATAAAGGAGTTTCTCTTGTTAAATGCACTTTAGAAACTGGAAGAACACATCAAATTAGAGTGCATATGTCATCTATAGGGCATCCTTTAGTTGGTGACTTAGTTTATGGTTATAAAAGACAAAAGTTTAATATAGAAGGGCAAGCACTTCATGCTAAGACATTAGGTTTTATACATCCTAGAACTAAAGAGTATATGGAGTTTACATCTGAATTACCTAATTACTTTAAAGAGTTACTAGAAAAATTGAGAAAAATGTAAGGAGTTTATGTTTATGAAGTTAAAAGCTAATTTATTAGATGATAATGCAATTAGAAGAAGTTTAATTAGAATTTCACATGAAATTATTGAAAAAAATAAAGGTGTTGAAGATATAGTATTAATAGGAATAAAGAGAAGAGGATATCCTTTAGCTAAAAGAATAGCTGGAAACATCGAAAAAATAGAAGGTGTTGCTGTAGATGTAGGATATGTTGATATAAGTCTTTATAGAGATGACATTACAGAAATTAAGGAAAGTCCTAAATTAAATTCTGTTGATTTAGGAGCTGAGGTAAAGGGTAAAAAAGTTATATTAGTAGATGACGTATTATTTACTTGTAGAACAGTTAGAGCAGCTATTGAAGCTATTATAGATGCAGGAAGACCACTATCAATTCAACTTGCAGTTCTTATTGATAGAGGACATAAAGAATTACCAATTAGAGCTGATTATGTTGGTAAAAACATACCAACATCAAAGACTGAAATAGTAGCAGTGGAAATAAATGAAATAGACGGAAATGATTCAGTTAAAATATATGAGTCATAAAAGGAGACAATAAACAATGGAATATAATTTAGTAGCAACAACTACTTTTGGATTAGAAGGAATTACAGCAAAAGAACTTAAAGCGTTAGGATATGAAGATTTAAAAGTTGAAAATGGTAAAGTGCATTTCGAAGGTGATGAGATGGATATTGCCATTGCTAATGTACATTTAAGAACAGCAGATAGAGTATTTATAAAGATGGCGGAATTTGAAGCAAGAAGCTTTGAGGAACTTTTCCAAGGTACTAAAAAAGTAAAATGGAGTGAAATTATACCACAGGATGGAGTAATGCATGTAGTTGGTAAATCTGTTAAATCAACTCTTTTTAGTGTGCCAGACTGCCAATCAATTGTTAAAAAAGCAATAGTAACAAGTATGAGTGAAGATTATGGTGTAAGTCATTTTAGTGAAGATGGTCCAGTTTATAAAATTGAAGTATCAATACTAAAAGATGTAGTAACTTTATCAATTGATACTAGTGGTGTAGGACTTCATAAAAGAGGATATAGAGAGGAAGCTGGTATAGCACCATTAAAAGAAACTTTAGCAGCTGCTTTAGTTTTGATTTCTAGATGGAAAGAAGACTATACTTTAGTTGATCCTTTCTGTGGATCAGGAACTATATTAATAGAAGCTGCTATGATAATGCAAAATATAGCTCCAGGACTTTTCAGAAACTTTGTATCAGAAATATGGCCAACTATAGGTTCTGATATTTATGAACAAGTTAAAGAAGGTGCTGAGAGATCTATAAAAAATAAGGATATAAAGCTTATAGGTTATGATATAGATGGAAGAATGCTTAAAATTGCAAGAAGTAATTCTCAAAAAGCTGGAGTTGCAAAATATATTGAATTCCAAAAGAGAGATTTCAAACAATTCTCAAGCGGTGATAAAAATGCCTTTATTATAACTAATCCACCATATGGAGAAAGATTAGGAGAAAAGAAAGAGGTTGAAGAACTTTACAAGTATTTAGGAATGAATAAGAGAAAACTTGATACTTGGGATTTTAACATTTTAACTTCATATGAAGGTTTTGAAATACCTTTTGGAAGAAAGTCTACTAAAAATAGAAAATTATATAATGGTAAGTTAAAATGTTATTATTATCAATATTTTGATAATGAAAAAATAAAGAATCATGGAGATATGGTTGTTAATCACATTTAATATAATTAAAATAAAGATGGTGAAATTGCAGAGCAACTTTACCATCTTTTGCATTATTTTTTCTTGATATTTAAATTGTTAAATTCAGAAGGTTCTACAAACATTGTATAGTTAGTATGATAAATAACCATTCCTGGATTTGCTCCATTTGGTTTTTTTAGATTTTTAACTAAAGTATAATCAACTGGAACTTTTGAAGAATCTTTAGCTTTACTATAATGTGCTGCTAAAGTAGCTCCTTCTACTAATGTACTATCTGGAATATCATTTGAACATATAATAACATGTGAGCCAGGAATATTTTTTGTATGAAGCCACATAAAGTTTTTATTTGCAAATTTTAATGAAAGATAATCATTTTGAATATTATTCTTACCAACAAAAATATCTATACCATCAGAAGAAATATAATGTAATGGCTTTGATTCTTTAGATTTTTTTGAGTTTTTACCATTAGATTTTCTTTTTCTTACATATCCTGTTGAAATTAATTCTTCCTTTATATCATCAATTTCTGTATAACTTTCACAATTTTCTATATTAGTTAATACTGAATATAAATACTGCAATTCTTGATGGTTTTTTTCAAGCTGTTCTATAGCTGATTCTTCAGATTTTTTTAGTTTATTATATTTTTTATAATAACTTTGTACATTTTCAGATGGTGTTTTATTTTCATCTAAAGGAATTGTAATTTCTTCACTATCTTCACTAAAGAAATTAACTGTAGTAAAAGTTTTATCTCCTTTTTTAATACTATATATATAAGATGTTAATAAATCACCTTTAATTTTAAAATCATCCTTATCTTCGCATTTTTTTAGAAGATCATTTAATTTATTTTCTTTTTTTATACATCTTTCTATATTTGTCGTAACAAGTTTTTGTAAATTTACAGATCGACCTTTAATACGTTCTTGTTTATCTTTTTCTAAATAATATTTATCCATTAATTCGTGAATATCATTTAATATTTCAAAAGTATATTTTTCTTCTAATTGACTTAAAGGCGTAACATAAAAGTCTATATAGTCTCCATCTTTATCTTTGTAAATTTTAAATATTTTATTATCTAAAATAGTGTTTATAAAGTTATTAATAAAGGCAAAGATATTATTTATAGAGAAATCTGTATAATTTTTATTGTATTCAATGAATAAATGTTCAGATAGTGATGTACTTATACCAGTAAAACAAGAAACAAAGAAATTTTTGTTAAAAATCACTGAATTTTTATCCATAAACTCTTGTAAAGTGGTATCATTAAAAGAGAACGGATTAATCTTTGTTGATTCTGGAGGATATTTATAAGTTATTCCTGGATATAAAACTCTATAACTATTCATAGAAGGAGCTATATGTTTTATACATTCCATTATTTTATTGTCTCTTTCTCTAACAAGAGTAATATTACTATGTCTTCCCATTATTTCAACAATTAAAGTATAAACACTATTAAAGCCTAGTTCGTCAGAAGCTTCAATAAAGAATTTAACTATTCTATCTCCTTCTTGTTGAACAATATCTATAATTTTACCACCAATTAAATATTTTCTAAGAACCATAGTAAACATTGGGGCTTGAAGTGGGTTAGATTTAACAACTGTAGTTAAGTTAAATCTTGGATATTTAGGTGATGCAGATATTAAAAGTTTTAAGTTTTTTCGTTCTTTTCTTAATGTTATTATTATTTCATCCTTTTCAGGTTGATTTATTTTATCAATTTTAGAATTTAATATTGATTTTTTTAAATCTTGCACTAAACTATATAAGTAGATACCGTCTATTGCCATAAATATCATCCTTTCTTTAGTATTAATTAAAGTAAGTATATCATTAATTTATGTATTAGTAAAACGGTTGTGAAATGGAGGAGAAAATTATGGAATTTATAAAAATGCACGGCACAGGAAATGATTTTATTTTTTTATTAGATTTAGATAATAAATATATTGGACAAGAAAGTAATTTAGCTAAAAAGCTTTGTCATAGAAGATTTGGTATAGGAGCTGATGGAATAGTATTAGTTAGAAAATCAGCATTAGCAGATGTTAAGATGGTAATAGTAAATAGTGATGGATCAGGTGCTAATATGTGTGGAAATGCTATTAGATGCTTTGGAAAATATGTTTTTGAAAATAATATTATAGATAAAGAAATAATTACTGTTGAAACTGGTGATGGAGTAAAAGAGTTAGAGTTAAAGATAAATAGTGATAGAAGGGTTGAAACAGTAAAAGTATATATGGGTGAAATATCTTTTGATGGTTCATTAATACCATTAAAGAATAAGGATAAATTAATAGATGAGGATATAATTGTTAATGGTAAAAATTATAGGGCTTCATCTATATTAGTCGGTGTACCTCATACAGTTATTTTTGTAGATGATGAAAATTATGATGTTACAGAAGGTAAATATATAGAAAAATATGAGCTTTTTGAAGAAGGTACGAATGTTAATTTTGTTAAAGTAATTGATGATGAAAATATTTTAGTTAGAACTTGGGAAAGAGGGGCTGGAGCAACTTATTCATGTGGAACAGGATGTTCAGCATCTGTTGTAATATGCAATAAATTAAATTTAACTAAAGATAAAGTTAATGTTAAAGTCCCAGGTGGTAAGTTAAGAATAGAATTAGAAGGGACTTCTATTTATATGATTGGGAATGCAGAGTTTATTTGTAGTGGTAAAGCATATTGATAAAGAGGAAAAAAGTAGATGGCAAAAAGAAAATGTAAAAGATTGATGATTTTAATTCAACTTATGATTACTGCTGTATTTTTTCTAGGTTGTAAGAAGGAAAGCGTAGAAGAAATAAGTAAAATAAGCTTAAATAAAGGTGCTTTTGTAGATGAAAGCACCAGTTATGAAACTTTTAATTTTAGTTCAGAAAATACATATGAAGAGATAGATACGGAAGGTAAGGTAATAACCAACTTTAATATGGAATCTAATACATATACATTTTATAAAGATAATAGTTTTTATGTAAATTATAATTCTAAAGATATAAAAATAGAACATAATAAAATAGCAAGTTTAAAGATTTCACCAGAAGGAGACTATGTGTTTTATTTTATAAATGATGAATACTTAGAACCAGCAGTTATGGATTTGAAAAATGAAAAGGAAATACTTTTAGATAATAAGGCTGTAATTTCAGGACAGTTTATTGATTGGATAACTGATACTAAACTAGCTTATTATGGAGTTAATACTGAGGAAAAGACTACTGGAATTTTCACATATGATGTAAAAACAAAAAATGAAGATAATATTTATAAAATAAGTAATGGATATGTGAAATTTTTAAAACATATAGATGATGGATTAGCTTTAGTTGAAGAGCATTATGGAGAAGATACAGTTCTTAATATAGTTAGTGTAAATGGAGATATAACTGAAATTTCAAGAGAAGTTATAGATATTAATGATATAGAATCTGTTAATGATAAGCTATATTTATTGGGAAAGGTAAAAAATAATAATTACTCTATTTATGAATTTGATAATGGTGTGATAAAAAGATTAGTATTTGATTTTCCAAGTGTACTTTATGCGGAAAAAGGTTTATCAGTTAATGAGGCTGGTGAGATATTGTTTGTAGGAAGTGTATCAAATGAGAAGAAGGAGCATGTTTATAAATACTCTGATGGAAGTGTAGCTTTAGTTAGTAATTATATAACAAATTGTAATTTTATAAATATCAATTAAAAAAAGAATTTAGAATAATTTCTAAGTTCTTTTTTTGTTTTAAAACTATTATTAAAATTTAAAAAATATACGAAATATGGTATAAAAAATACAGGAATGGACAGTTTTATTAAGGGTGATTAAAAAATGGTAAAAAGTAAATTAATTAAGAATATAGATATTTCAGTAGTAAGAAAAATAAATGAACAAAAAGCAAAAAAGATAAGAGCATTTCCATTTAAAGAAAATAGCAGTGAAATTTACATCTATGCAAGCGAGAATAAAAAAACTATGGTAGATGAATTTGAGTTTATATTTAGAAAAAAAGTTAAGGTAGTAATTATAAGTGAAGAGGAACTTGAATATTTACTTAAAATTGTATATTTAGGAAATAGCAAAGATGCTGATAATGAGGTTTTTAAGAAAGCTATAAATTTAAAAGCATCAGATATACATTTTGAACCATATAGAGACTATATATTAGTTAGATTTAGAATTGATGGGATATTAAGAAGTATGTTTATATTCGACACTAAAGAATATATAGCTATTTTATCAAAAATTAAAATAAGCTCAAATTTAGATATAACTGAGAAAAGAAAACCTCAAGATGGAAAACTAACATTTAGATACAATGAAAAGGATTACGATTTAAGAGTATCTATAATACCAATTGTATATGGAGAAAAAATTGTTATAAGAATTTTATATGGAAATGTATTTAACTACTCTATAGATAATCTAAATTTAACTGATAAACAAAAAAAGAAATTAGAATATATTATGAAAGTTAACACTGGATTAACTATTGTAAATGGTCCAACAGGGGCAGGGAAGTCTACAACCCTTTATTGTATACTACAAGAATTAAATAAAGATGAAGTAAATATATCAAGTTTAGAAGAACCAATTGAGGCTGTAATACCTGGAATAAATCAAATGAATTTAAATAAAACACTTAATATTGGTTTTGCAGAAGGACTTAGAAGTTTGTTAAGACAAGATCCGGATATAGTTATGGTAGGAGAGATTAGAGATGAAGAGACCGCTGAAATGTCGGTGAGAGCAGCTTTGACAGGACACAAGGTCTATTCTACTATTCATACTCGAGATCCAAGAGAGGTATATTTTAGGTTAGAGGATATGGGAGTAGAAAAATATTTAATAAGAGATTCTCTTGTTGGAATAATATCACAGAGACTTATTAGATTACTATGTAATAAATGTAAAAGAAAAACAGGTAAGAAAAATATAGATAAAGAAAAAATAGATGTTTTTTCAAAAGGTGGATGTATAGAGTGTAACTATACTGGATATAAAGGAAGAGCGTTAGTAGCAGCAATCCATGTAATTGATAATAAAATGAAAAATAATATTAAAAATATTTATAATGATACACATATATTATCTAATATTGAAATGATAGAAAATTTAAATAGTTTATTAAAAGGAGGAAAAATATCTATAGATGATTATGAAAATTTTATAGAAATGGAGGGAATTGAATACAGTTATGAAAAAGAAAGCTAGTTATAGAGATTTAGCTCTTATTGCAGGAAATATAGGAAAACTATATGATGAGGGAATTTCTTTGCTAAATATATTAAATTTAATTGATGAATTGCCATTAAAGAAAGAATATAAAGGATTGCTAAAGGAAATGGAAGGATGCATTAGAGAGGGAGGAAGTTTATGTGAAGCTTTTAAAAGGGGGGGTACACTTATTCCAAGTTTTTTTAATTCTATGATAGATATAGGTGAGAGAACTGGAAAAATAGTTTATGTGTTAATAGGATTAGAAACATTTTATAGTAAGTTAGATTATGTTAAAAAAAGAATTATAGGAACATTAACATATCCTATGATTTTGTTAGGAGCATTAGCCATTTTAGGATTTTTTGTTTTATTTTTCTTTATTCCAAGCATGAGTAATATTTATTCAGCTATGGGTCATGATATTCCTCAATCATATTTAAACATAATATTATTTAAAGAAAGGTTTTTTGATAATCCTGTAATAGTAAGTATACAATTAGCTATTATATTTGTAACACTTCCATATTTTATCATTAAAAACTTTTTTAAACAGTATTTAGATATGGTGATTGAAAAAATACCTATATATAGCTTAATTAATGAATATATAGCTATAGTTTTAATGTATGTAGTAATTAATAGTGGAGTTAATATAGCTATAGGATTGCAATATTGTTGTGAAGGGGACCTTGGAAAAGCTATAAATAGAAATATTAAAAAGATAAATAATGATATTACAGCAGGAAAAATGTTATCACAATCAATGAGTGAAACAGAAATGTTTTCTAATTATACATTAGCACATATAAAACTTGGAGAAGAAAGTGGTTCACTAGATAAGAGATTACAGATATTGGAGGAAGAAATTTTTAAAAATTTAACTGAAAGAATGAATAAAATAACACAACTTATACAACCTTTTTTAATATTGTTTATAGGAGTGATACTTGTAAGTTTAATTATTAAATTTTTAATGCCGCTTTTAGATATAGTATTAATATGAGGTGTTAAAGATGAAAAGAGGATATACATTGATAGAACTTATTATAGTCTTAGCTATAGTTGCAATATTAATGTTACCAACATTAAATATATCAAAATCTTATATAGAAGCAATAGGAAAAGTTAAAGGAAAAAGTATTATAAATGATATAAGTAATTTAATTAGTTACAGCAAATATTATTGTAGATATTATAGTGGTTATGGAGTAATTGAAATTAATAGTAGCAAAGGAAAAATAACATTTAAAGATACATCAGGAAAAAGTAAAGTAATAAAAACTATAACATTAGAAGATGGATTTAGATTTGTTAGCAATAATAGTTTAAGTATAAACAAATTAGGACATGTACAATCAGGAACTATAAGAATTATGGATAAAAGCGGGAAGTTATATAAAGTTACTATTTCTACTGGAGTAGATACAGTTAATGTTTATGAAGGAGAATGAGATGAATTTGAGGAAAAAGGGAAGTATTTTTATAGAAACTATAGTTGGAGTTAGTATTATTTTATCAATATTTTTAATAGTTTCATTATTAATAGGTGAAAATATAAAAAGTTCATTTAGACGTGAGGAAATGGAAGAATCAAATAGAATAATTTACTGTATAATGCAAGAAATAAAATATAATATGACATTAGAAGAAATATTATATCTAACTAATAAAGATGATTTAAAACTAGAGAATTATGATGAATTTTTATTAGATTTATCAACTTTGGATTTAGGAGCAATGCCTAAAGGGGATGAAATAATAATTAAAACAATTCCTACAGGAGATGAAGATAAAATAGAGGTTGAAATAAAACTAAATTTAGCATCCAAAGATGAAAGTTTAGATAGAAGTTTTATTAAATATAAATGGATGGATTACTATGAAGAAACGTAAAGGTGGATATACATTAATAGAGGTAATAGCAGTTTTAGCTATATTACTTTTACTAGGAGGTATAACAATAACACTTTCTTATGAAACTATAGGAAATTATTTTATTAACGTTGAGAAGTGTTACAGTGAAGATAAGTTTGATAATGCATTATTAAATATAGATTCTATATGTAATAGTAATGGAATTATTTCTATAGAGGAAAACAAATTATTTGTAGATAAATTAAATAAGGATATCAAATCAAATAATATAGTTATTACCTTCAAGGATATAAAGGAAAATATAAAGATTAAAATAATTTATTTACAGAATGAAAAGTTAGTGCTTAGGACTTTAAATTATGATGGAGGTATATTGTCAGTTGGAAATAATACAATATTAGATAAAGTTGATGATTTCAAGGTAAAACGAAAGAAGAATTTAATTTATTATTATATAGAAAATAAAGAAAATAAAGTAAGAGGAAGGTGTATATGAAGAAAAAACAAGGAGTAGTAATGTTAGAAGTATTAATACTGTTAAATATTTTAATTGTATTAATAGTTTATAACTCTAAAACCATAATTGCTAATTTAAATAAATGTGATCTTTATGAAATAAAAGAAGATATTTTTTATTTAAATGATTTGGAATATGATTTATTAAAAGAGGTAGAAGATTTAATCAAAAAAGATGAAGAAATATTTGTTTTAATTAATTCCTATAAAGATGATTTAAGCATTAATTACGAATATAGTTTTAGTGAAAATGAAAAATTAAAATTTCTTATATGTGAAGGTAAATTATATATAAGGGAAATATTTTCTGGTAAAAATGAAAGTATAAGAGAAATTGACGTAGTATTTATTGAAGATAATAAAGAAGAAGTAGAAATTGTTTTTAGGCCTAAGTTATATAAAATGTTTTATATGATATAAGAGGAGAATTTATATGAAAGATATTATAGTTTCTACTAAGGATGATTTTATATTTAAAAATAAACTATATGACGAAGTTGCCATAAAAAGAGTTGTTAAAAAAGAAATGGATTTGTTTATATTTGAAGAGAATATACTTATTAAAAAGTTTAAAAATATAAAAAAGCCTAAGGAAGCCATTATTGAAAAAATAGTAAGAGAAGAATTTGGTGATGAAAATGATATTTTGATTCATTATGAGCATGATAAGAAAAGGAAAAAATTATACCTATATTCAATGGGAAATGGAAGAAAGGTTAAAAATATAGTAAATGAGGCGAAAGTTATTAGAATAAAGCCAATTCAGTTTTATATTAAGGCATTAGTAGAAAGTAAGATAAAAAAGCTAAGAAATTATATTATAATTATTGAGTTAAGAGGAATTATATATTCATTATATATAGAGGAAAATTTTATTGTTAAAAGTTTTATGAAAAATAAAAATGAGTTTATTTTAAGTCATGAGCTTAATGATTTAGAAAATGGATCTATTGTAATAATGAGTAAAGAAGTTGAGGGTATAATTCCTGAAGAAATAAAATATAAGCTACATATTATATATCTTGAAATAGGAGAAATAATAAATGAAAAAATATTTAAAGTATAAAGATTTTGTTCCTAAAGAATTTGTTGAAAAAAAGCAACTTAAAGAAAGTAAAGAAAATAGAAGGGGATATAAAATATTATTATTATTGAATATAATTTTATTATTATTTAATATGGAGAATATATTTAAGAAAAGTGATAACAATGAGTATATTTCTGAACCTAAACAAATGTATATTGAAAAGGAAGAAATATTTAAGTGGCTAAACTTATATGAGGAAGATAGTATTGAGTTTAAGGTTGTAGATAATGTTGCTGAAATAACATATGAAAAAAATAAAAATATTAATGAAGTAGAAAAGTTAGGTGCTAAGATAAAAAAAGTCACTAGCTATGATGATACAAAGGTGGTGAAAGTAATATATTGAGTAATCTAAAAATAAAACTAGTTGAATATAAGCAAGTAATATTAGTAATTATAACTATTATTCAAATTATAATTATGTTTTATTATTTTAGAATAGAAAATAAGCTTAAAGATATTGAGGAAATAAATTATAATATGCCATCAAAATTAACATTTTATGAGATAAGTAATGATTTAAATATAGATAAAAATATTGAAATATTAGAAGTTGAAGACTTAGGAGAAAATTGGTATGTTAAAATAATGATATATGGTAATAATAAAAAAATAGAAGAAATAATTAATAAATTGGAATTATTTGAAATATACAATTATGATATTAGTGGAAAAGATAATATTTTAACTGTAATATTGGAGTTATGTAGATAAATTTATTAAATTTTTTTATGTTATTAATGAAATAATTGCATTTCTTTAGTAATTTTGATAGAATGTTTTTGTTGTGTCATTAAACGACAAAGGGGATTATGATTATTTATTAAAAATAAAGGTCATAATAACTATGAATTCAAGTGATTTGGAGGGAATTTTTTATGATATCAGCAGGTGATTTAAGAAAAGGTACAACTTTTGAGTACGACGGACAAGTGTATACAGTAATAGACTTCTTACACGTTAAACCTGGTAAAGGCGCTGCTTTCGTTAGAACTAAGCTTAGAAATGTTATTTCAGGTGGGGTTACAGATACAACTTTCAACCCAACTACAAAATTACAAGAAGCAGTAATTGAAAGAAAAGAAATGCAATATCTTTATTCTGATGGAGAATTATACTACTTCATGGATCAAGAAACTTATGAGCAAATTCCATTAAACTATGAAAAGGTTGAAGATGCTATAAAGTTTATAAAAGAAAACATGTTTGCAGTAATTAAGTTCTACAAAGGAGATGCATTCTCAGTTGAAGCACCAAACTTTGTTGAGTTATTAATAACTCAAGCTGATCCAGGAGTAAAAGGAAACACAGCTACAAATGCTATGAAACCAGCTACATTAGAAACTGGAGCAGTTGTTAACGTACCTATGTTTGTTAATGAAGGTGATACTATAAGAGTTGACACTAGAACTGGTGAATACATGGAAAGAGTTTAATCTTAAAGTAAATGCTAGGTTTTTAACTTAGCATTTGTTTTTTTAGCAAGAGTATAAATATTTGATTTAGCTATTCTAGTTATACCTAATAATGAATATGAATAGTGTGTTTCATATAGTGAATCTAAATCTTTAATTTAGTTCTTTCAACTTATATAAACATGTCCGATTTTTCTTTTAAAGATAAGAAAATAAGGTTATAATCATATATATAATAATTTCTTCAAAGGAAGTGAAAGTATGAGAGAAATATATACTAAAATAGATCAACTGAAAAATATGATAAATGATATACAAGATGAAAAATATAATAATATATTTAATTCTATAAGTGATATATTATTAGATTTATCTTCAAAGGTTGAGGATTTAAATATAAGACAAGAATATTTAGAAGAAAATATGGAATATATAGATAATGATTTAATAGACATACAAGATGAACTATTTGAAGAAGTATCATTTGATGATTTAAGCGAATTAGAAGATGAATATGTTGAAATCAAATGTGAAAAGTGTAATAAACCTTTATTTGTAGAACAACAAGCATTAAACAAAAATAATAATATTCCTTGTCCATTTTGTGGTGGTATAGCTAACAAATAATACATAGTATATATTTATTAAAACTTACTTAGTTAAAAAAAACATAGGCTATTGCAAAGTAATTGCAATAGCCTATGTTTTTTTGATTAAATTTAAGGAATTTATATGTGATTAGATAAATATATTATTATAGACATTTATTTTACATATATTTTTAAATAAATAATTTACATATTTTTTTATAGTATGAATAATTAGCTATTATGTGAAATAAAAATTAAAGAGAAAAGGAAATAAGGAAGTGATGATATGAATTATGATGAGGTTTACAAAATACTTCCAGAAGAAATAGGTAATAGGATTAAACAGTTTTTAATGGAAGATAAAATACAAGAAATAAGAATTAAGGTTGGAAAGCCAATAATATTAAATTTAGCATTTGAGGAAAAGGTATTAGATTATACTCCTACAAAGGAGGATTTAAGGTATCTAATAACTAAAATTTCAAACTATTCATTATATGCTTTTGAAGAAGAAATTAAGCAAGGTTATATTACATTAAAGGGAGGTCATAGAGTTGGCCTTGCTGGAGAATGTGTAATATCAAAAGGTGAAGTTAGAACTATAAAAAATATATCCTCATTGAATATAAGAATATGTAAAGAGGTTATAGGAGCTTCTAATAAAATTATGAGATTAATTGCAGAAAATAGCAGAGTATATAACACATTAATAGTATCTCCACCTAAGTGTGGAAAAACAACTATATTAAGAGATATAGCCAAGAATTTATCTAATGGAATGTATCAAATAAATTTAAGGGGAAAGAAAGTAACAATTGTAGATGAAAGAAGCGAAATTGCAGCTTGTTATAATGGAATCCCTCAAATGAATGTAGGTATAAGAACTGATATTTTAGATAATTGTTTAAAAAAATCAGGGATGATTATGGCTATAAGAAGTCTTTCTCCAGAAGTATTAATATGTGATGAAATAGGAACAGAGGGTGATTTAGAGGCACTAAATATGGCTTTTAATTCTGGAGTTAATATTATAGTTACAGTACATGGTTATGATATAAATGATATTTATAATAGAAAGGTTTTTAAGGAACTAATAGATAATTGTGTATTAGAAAGAGTCATATTATTAAGCAATCGAAGGGGGGCTGGAACTATAGAAAAAGTTTATAAGGTAAGTAGAGGGAAGGGATTACAATGCTTAGAAGTATAATGGTTTTTTTAATGTTTCTAATCTGTTCATTTATAGGTTTTTTTTTAGGGGAGAATTACAAAAGAAGAAGCATACATTTAAAGGAATTTCAAAAAGCATTATTATTATTGAATAATGAGATTATATATGCTAATACTCCATTGCCAGATGCTTTATTAGAAATTAGTAAAAAAGTTTTAGAGCCAGTTTCTGAGATATTTGGTGATATGGCATTTGCATTGGAAAATGGTTATACAGGAAGTATATATGAAAGTTTTGAAAATGCTTATGAAAAATCAAGGGAAAAGATAAGTTTAACATCAGATGATAATAAAATTATAAGTGATTTTTTTAAAACACTAGGGTCATCAGGAGTAACAGGACAAGATAAGATATTTAAATTTGCATTAGATAATATAGATATAAATTATAAGGAAGCAAGAAAATTCGAAAAAGAAAATATTAAGTTATATAGGACGTTAGGGTTATCTATTGGTGCGATGTTAGCAATATTTTTTATCTAAGGGGGAATACAATTTATTATGTTTGATGTAAGTTTGTTATTTAAAATTGGAGCAATGGGAGTTTTACTTATGGTTATTGAAAAAGTACTAGAAGGAAATGGGAAAAAGGAATTTGCAGTATTAGCTAATTTAGCAGGAATGGTTATTATTTTAATTACTATTATTGGGATGATATCAAATCTTTTTGACACTGTAAAAACTATGTTTACTTTTTAGGTGAGTTTTATGGAGATAATTAATGTTGCATTTTTTGCTTTTACTGCTCTATTCATATTCCTTTTATTAAAAGATAAGAAGTCTGAGGTAGGATTACTTGTAGTACTTGCAGCTGGAATAGGAATATTCCTTTATATGATAGGACAACTAGGAGATATAATAGAGTTTATTAAAGATATTGCTAATAAAGCAAATATAGATACCGTATATATTGGTATTGTATTAAAAATACTAGCAATAGCTTATATAACCTCTTTTTGTAGTGAAATATGCAAAGATTCTGGTGCTGGAAGTATAGGCAGTAAGGTTGAATTTGCAGGGAAAATTATGATATTAGGATTGGCAATTCCAATTTTAATGGCTGTATTAAATTCAATTCTTCAGATATTGTAGGTGAGAAAATGAAAAACTATATTTTAAAGATAATTTACTCTTTGACAATTATCAGTATTTTAGGTTTTAGTGAAATTTCCATATTTCCTAATAAAGTTGTCTATGCAGAAGAGCTTACTACTATAACTAATGATGAAGAAGTAGAATCAAAGCTTAATAGTTTATATGATTATATTAATACAATGAAAAGTGATGTAGAGCTCGTTAATGAGTTAGATCCAATAAGTTATATACAAAGTTATATAGAAAATGGTGAAGGAAATTTATCCTTTTCAACAATTATAAATGCAGTTATAAGTTTGTTTTTTAGAGAAGTAAAAACGGTATTATCATTAGCATTTTCAATTGTTGCAATAGGAATAATATGCTCACTATTTAAAAATATACAATCCTCTTTCTCAAGTGAAGGCGTATCGCAAGTAGCCTTTTATGCTTGTTATGCTATTTTAATAATATTATTATCAAAAACTTTTATTATATCTATATCCCTAGCGAAAGATGTAATTGTTCAAATCACAGATTTTATGGATAAAGTTTTACCTGTTTTAGTAGTTATGTTAGCTACAGCAGGAGGATTAACTCAAGCGGCTACTATGGATCCAATAATACTTGGGGCTACCATATTAATTCCTAAAATATATATAAATATTATAATACCATTGATTTTAATAACTTTTGTATTACAGTTTACAAATAATATTTCAACAGAATCAAAATTATCTAATTTGTGTGGAATGATAAAGAAGTCTACTGTATGGCTTCAAGGAATTATTCTTACTATTTTTATAGGAATATTAACTATTAGAGGTATAACCTCTTCTACTATAGATGCAGTTACATTAAAGACAACTAAATTTGCAGTTGATAACTTCATACCAATAGTAGGTAAATCTTTTTCCGATGCTATATCATCTGTAGCTGGATACTCATTGATTATAAAAAATGCAATTGGATCAATTGGACTAATAGTTATAATTTTAATAATTTTATATCCAATTATTAAGTTAATATTATCATCACTTATTTTTAAACTTTCAGCAGCTTTGTTAGAACCAATAACAGATAAGAGAATTACAAGTTCTATAGCTGCTGCGGGGGAATCTTTAGTATTAATAATGTCATGTGTTTTAAGTGTAAGTATAATGTTTTTTATTCTTATAGCAATTATGATATCTGCAGGAAAGTTTGTTATAGGAGGTTAATAAAATGGAATATATAAATAATTTTGTTATAACCTTAGTTGCTACAATAATATTTATGACAGCAGTAGAGATAATTTCGCCAGATAATTCTATGAAAAAATATATAAAATTTGTATTAGGATTAATACTTATTTCAGTAATGATAAACCCAATAGTAAAGTTTTTTACTGATGGGGAGCAAGAGTTGGTAAGTGCTATAAAGAATTATGAAAGTGTGTTTTATGAAGGTACAACTAATGAAAATGAAGATAGTATAAGTAAAAGTCAAATAGAATCATTTAAAAATAATTTAAATAGTAACTGCGATAATTTACTTAAAGAAAAATTTTTAGATAAAGAGTTTAAATCAAATGTTGAATGTGAAATAGATTTAGATAATATGACTTATAGTATAGAAAATTTAGAAGTTGGAGTAAAAGATGGGGGAATAAAATTAGTTGATAATATTAAAATTGACATAAATGAAGAAAGTGAAGAAGCAGTATCAAATGATGGATCAGTGGAGAATGAAGAGGAAATTAAGAATTACTTATCAGAAGTTTTTAAAATACCAACAGAAAAAATAAAATTATATAGCATGGGAAAATAATAAATGATAGGAGGGAGAGGATATATATGGATAAAGATAAAAATAAAATTAATGAAGAAATTAACAACCTTATGCAAAATAAAAAATTTGTTAATTGCTTAATAGTATTACTTGTAATTATATTTTTATGGCTTGCAGTAAGTAATTTTATAGGAGATGATGCCGGATTAACTAAAGGAAATGGTGATAATGCACCAATTGGAGCTCAAGAAGTTTCAAGTGACGATGGAGTTACAACTTCTAAGGAACTATTAGATTATGAAACAGAACAAAAAGAAAGGTTAGAAGAAATACTTTCCAAGATTGATGGAGTAGGAGAAGTAGTTGTTAATATTTACTTTGAAAGTAGTGAAGTTAAAGTGCCAGCAACAAATTCAAGTACTCAAACATCAGAGACAGAAGAGGAAGATACTAATGGAGGAACAAGAGTAACAAAGCAAGAAACTGAAGGAGCAACAGTAGTAATGCAAAGCGATTCAAGCACAAGTGAGCCTTTTATAACTAAGACATATAAGCCACAAATTACAGGGGTGTTAATTGTTGCAGAAGGTGCTAAGAGCAGTAAGATAACATACGATATACAAAAGGCTGTGTCAAGTTTATATAATTTAAGTTTAGACAAGGTTAATGTATATCCGATGGGAAGCTAGCATATATATGTTATATAAAAAGAATGGGAGGAATTAAAAATGACAAAAAAACAATTTGGGATTATTTTTACACTAATGGCTTTAATAGTGTGTGTTGGAGTATTATCTATGAAGCTAAATGAAAATGGTTATAACGACCCAACAAGCTTAGAGGATGTATTAAGCCAAAATGCTGATAATACAAAGACAGATGCAGCAACAGAAGAAACTTTAAGTACAACAGAGTATTTCTATAGCATGAGATCAACTAAGGAACAACAAGATGAAAAGTATGTAAATGATATGAAGGCCATCACAGAAGATGCAAATGCATCACAAGAATCAAAAGATATAGCAAATAATGCTTTAGTTGAAAAAGCAAAAATGCAAGATCAAGAAAGTAGAGTTGAATCAGAAATTAGAAACAAAGGTTATGAAGATGCACTTTGTATGATTAATGATAATCAAACTGTAAAAGTTTATGTAAAGGTAGAAGATGTTTTATCAGAGGAAAATTCAGCTGTAATAAAGAAAGTTGTTGAAGATATTACTACATTAACAGATGTAGATATAACATCAATGAAATAATTCATTGTAATATAAAGGGTCTTTTGCTATAATGAACATAAGGAAAAGTAGGTTTATATAATAAACCTTAAGGAGGTTAAGACATGGAAAATGTAAACAATGAATCTACTATAGGAATTGTTAAGATTTCTGATGAAGTAGTAAGTGTTATAGCAGAAATAGCAGCAGATGAAATTCAAGGAATAGTAGAAGTTCCACATGGGGTTTCAAATAACATATCACAAATATTAAAAGGTAAAAAAGCTTCTGGTGGGAAGAATGTAAAGGTTACATTAGAAGAGGATAAAGCTATAATTGAATTAAATGTAGCAGTAGAGTATGGTATGAAAATTCCAGATGTAGTAAGTGCAGTTCAAGAAAATGTTAAAAAGACTGTTGAAGCTATGACTGGCTTAAAGGTTGACAAAGTTAATGTCAATGTTCAAAACATATATGTTCCAAAACAAGAACAACAGGAAGCGCTAGAAGTATAGTAAAAAACCCTCTGTAAAACAGAGGGTTTCTCATTGTAATAGAAAAAATATAAGGTTTACATAAAAATTAGATAGTAAAATTTAAAAAAGTTATTTATAATAGTATAAGTTGATTCGTAAAAGATTATTTTTATGGACAGAAATAAGATAATATTGTAATATACATATGTTTAATTAATACAATATAAGTTTATAATACAAATAAAGAGATTAATGTATATTATATATACTTAGGAGGAAGTTATGAAAAGACAGAAATCAAGAGAAAAAGCAATGGAATTGCTTTTTAGCATGGAGCTTAGCAAAAATAGTTATGAGGAAACAATAGAAAATTTCATAGAAGATTATGAAATGGATTTAAATACTATAGATGTAGAATATATAAAGAATGTTGTAAAAATAGTTACTGATAATGTGGAAGCTATTGATGAAAGAGTTATGCAATCTTTAGTAAATTGGAGATTAGATAGAGTTTCTAAGGTTAATCTTACAATATTAAGACTAGCAGTAGGAGAAATGATGTTTATTGAAGATGTTCCAGGTAGTGTAGCAATAAATGAAGCAGTTGAATTAACTAAAAAATATTCAGATGAGAAGAGTTGTTCATTTGTTAATGGAGTATTAGATAAGGTTTTAAAAAGCTTATAATAAATAGTATTTACTTTGATATATATGGAGGGGTAAGAATGGGTGATAGAATAGATGGTAAAGCTATAGCTTTAGGTGTGAAGGAAAATATAAAAAACTTTATAGAAACTAGAAAGTTAAATGGTATGAATATACCTAAAGTTGCATCCATATTGGTTGGTAATGATGGAGGATCGTTATTTTATTTAAATAATCAAGAAAAAGTAGCAGTTTCATTAGGATTAGAATTTGAAAAAATTCATTTAAATGATGATATAAAAGAAGATAAATTAATTGAAAAGATTAAAGAGTTAAATAATGATAACAGTGTAAATGGTATAATACTTCAGTTGCCGTTACCTAAAAATATGGATGAAAAGAAAGTAATATCATCCATATCTCCAGAAAAAGATATAGATTGTTTAACATTTGTTAATCAAGGAAAGCTGTACATGGGAGATGAGACATTTATGCCATGTACACCTAAATCTGTATTAACAATATTAAAGAGCTTAAATATAAATTTAGAAGGAATGGAAGTAGTTGTTGTTGGAAGAAGTAATATAGTAGGTAAGCCAGCAGCTGCATTGATGCTTAAAGAAAATTGTACAGTTACAATTTGTCATTCTAAAACTAAAAACTTAAAAGAAGTATGTAAGAGAGCAGATATTTTAATTGTTGCTATAGGAAAAGCCAAGTTTATAGATGATAGCTATATAAAAGAGGATGCAATAGTTATCGATGTAGGAACTAATTCTGTAGAAGGAAAAATTACAGGTGATGTTGATTTTGAAAAAGTTATAGATAAAGCAGCTTTTGTTACTCCTGTTCCAGGAGGAGTTGGAGCTCTTACAACAACTCTTTTAATGAAGAATGTGTGTGAGGCTTTAGAAAAGTATGAGAATTAAAACTTTAACTGTATCAGAAGTTAATAATTATATAAAAAAAATATTAGATAATGATTTTATATTAAATAACCTTTCTGTAAGAGGAGAAATTTCAAATTTAAAATATCATTCCAGTGGGCATATTTATTTTTCATTAAAAGATGAGAATAGTAAAGTAAATTGTATTATGTTCAAAAGTAAAAGCTTTGATTTAGATATTATATTACAAGAAGGAATGTCTGTAATAGTATCAGGAAGAGCATCTGTATATACAGCAAATGGAACATTTCAAATATATTGTGATAGGATAGAACAAGAAGGCTTAGGAGAACTACACATAAAATTTGAAAAATTAAAGGAAAAGTTAAACAGGGAGGGGTATTTTGACGATGAGTTTAAAAAATCCCTTCCTAAAAATCCTTATAGAATAGGAATAGTAACATCAGAAACCGGTGCAGCAATACACGATATAATTAATGTTATAAGAAGAAGAAATACAAAGGTTGATATTGTTCTTTATCCAGCTTTAGTACAAGGGGATGGAGCATATAAAACAGTAATTGAAGGTATAGAGTATTTTAATAAAAAGAAAAGTGTAGATGTTATTATAATTGGTAGAGGTGGAGGTTCTATGGAAGAGTTATGGAATTTTAATGAAGAGCCTCTTGCACATGCTATTTTTAAATCAAAAATACCTATTGTATCAGCTGTAGGACATGAAGTTGATTTTACTATATCAGATTTTGTAGCAGACTTTAGAGCAGCCACTCCTTCACAAGCGGCAGAAGTAGTTGTTCCTTTAGAAGGAGATCAATATAATCAAATTAGTGAGTATAAAGAAAAACTGAGTTTTATAATAAGTGATAGATTTAAAGAAGAAAAACAAAATGTTAAAAACTTAGAAAAAATATTAAGTTTAAATTCACCAAGCAATAGAATTGCAAATGCATATTTAGAAATTGATAATCTAAAGGAAAAAATAGAAAAAATAATAGAATTTAAAATAAAGAGCAACAAGGAAAAGATATTCTCATTAAATAATATATTAAATGCGCATAATCCTTTGAATATTATAGCAAAAGGTTATGCTATAATAGAGGATGAAACTGGGAGAGTAGTTAAGAGCAAAGAATTTTTTGAAGAAACTACTGAAATAAAAATTTCTATGGAAGATGGGTACGTAAAAGGAAATTTTACTCCAATAGAAAAAGGGGGATTTTATCATGGCAAAGAAAGAAAGCTATAATGATATGTTAAATAATTTAGAAGCTATTTTATCTACATTAGAAAATGATGAATTAAGTTTAGAAGATGCTATGAAAGAATATGAAAAGGGAAGTAAAATCGTTAATAAGTTATATAAGACATTAGATGCGTTAGAGGGCAAGTTTTTAACAATTAAAGAAAATGCTGAAGTGGTGAAAGAAAATGAAGTTTAATGAAATGAAGAAAGAAATAAATGATTTTTTGCTAAATTACTTTAGTAATAAAGGAACTTATAATAAGGTGATTTATGATTCAGCAAGCTATAGTCTTAATATAGGAGGTAAGAGAATAAGACCTATATTAATGCTATTAATATATAGTATGTATAAAGAAAATTGGAGAGATATATTGGAATTTTCATCAGCTATTGAAATGATTCATACTTATTCTTTAATACATGATGATTTACCTTGTATGGATGATGATGATTTAAGAAGAGGTAAACCTACTAATCATAAAGTATATGGTGAAAATATAGCAGTACTTGCAGGAGATACACTTTTAAATGAAGCTATGAATTTAATGATGAGATTTTCATTAAAAAATGGGGAAAAATCATTAGTGGCAGCTGAAATGATTGCTTCTGCATCAGGACCAGAAGGTATGATAGGTGGTCAAGTGGTAGATATCATAAATGAAGGTAAAAAAATAAGTGAAGATGAACTTAAATATATGCATATGAATAAGACTGGAGCACTTATTAAAGTTTCAATAATGTCAGGAGCTATACTTGGAGAAGCACCAGAAGATGATATTAGGAAGTTAGAAAAGTTTGGGGAAAATTTAGGGTTGGCTTTTCAGATAAAAGATGATATTTTAGATGTTATAGGTAGTACAGAAAAGTTAGGGAAAAATGTGTTAAGTGATGAAGAAAGTAATAAAAGTAACTTTATCACAATGCATGGCTTAGAATATTGCATTAAAGAATGTGAAAGGCTGACAAAAGAGAGCATTGAGATATTAGATAGTTTATCTGTAGACACCAAGGATTTAAAGGTTTTAACTAAGGAACTTTTAGACAGAGAAAACTAAACGAAGGAATGATAAATATGTCAAAATTATTAGAGGATATAAATTATCCACGTGATGTACAAACTTTGACTAATAAGGAACTTTATAAGCTTAGTGATGAAATAAGAGAATTTTTAATAGATAATGTATCAAAAACTGGAGGTCATTTATCCTCAAATTTAGGTGTTGTTGAATTAACACTTAGCTTATATAAAACATTTAACTTTGAAAAAGATAAAATAGTATGGGATGTTGGACATCAAACCTATGTTCATAAAATATTAACTGGACGTAAGGATAAGTTTGATACACTGAGAAAATATGATGGTTTATGTGGATTTCCTAAAATAAGCGAAAGTAAGTATGATGCTTTTGGAGTTGGTCATAGTAGTACATCAATATCAGCAGCTTTAGGTATAGCAAGAGCAAGAGATATTAAGAAGGAAGATTATAATGTTATTGCAGTTATAGGAGATGGAGCATTAACTGGAGGAATGGCATTAGAGGCATTAAATGATGTTGGTTTTAATAAAACTAATATGATTATAGTTTTAAATGATAACCAAATGTCAATTTCTAAAAATGTAGGTGGAGTATCAAATCATTTAAATAAATTAAGATTAGATCATAGTTATAATAAATTAAAAGAAGATATAAACTCTACATTAAGCAATAGTAATGCTGGAAAAACAGTAGTTCAATATTTACATAGAGTAAAAGATAGTTTAAAGCATTTATTGGTACCATCTATGCTATTTGAAAATATGGGGATTAAATATATTGGACCTATTGATGGGCATGATATTCAGCTAATGAATGAAGTGTTTAGTAAAGCTCAAGAGATTAATGGACCGGTAATAATTCATACAGTAACTCATAAGGGAAAGGGCTATGAATTTGCAGAAAAAAACCCAAATAAATTTCATGGAGTTTCACCATTTGATTTAGAAAGTGGTGAGAGTTATATACCACCTAAAAAAACATACTCTAAAGTATTTGGAGATACTATGTTAGAATTGGCTGAAAAAAATAGTAATTTGGTTGCTATTACTGCAGCTATGCCAGATGGTACAGGCTTAAAAGAATTTGCTCAAAAATATAGTAATAGATTTTTTGATGTTGGAATAGCGGAAGAGCATGCTACTACACTTGCAGCAGGTATGGCAAGCGCTGGTTTAAGACCTGTTTTTGCAGTTTATTCAACATTTTTACAAAGAGCTTTTGATCAAGTTATACATGATGTTTGTATTCAAAATTTACCTGTAGTTTTTGCTATAGATAGGGCAGGAATTGTAGGTGACGATGGTGAAACACATCAAGGGATATTTGATTTATCTTATTTATGTGCAGTACCTAATATGGTAGTTTTAGCTCCTAAGCATTTAGAGGAATTATCTATAATGCTAAAGTGGGCATTAAAACAAAATGGGCCTGTTGCAATAAGATATCCAAGAGGAGCAGATTGTTGTGAAGATTTAATTGCAGTTAAAGAAATAAAATACGGAAAATGGGAAAAGATAATTAGTGGAGAGAAGGTTGCTATAATAGCTGTAGGAAAAATGGTACAGCATGCTATGATTGCAAGAAAAGAGCTAATTAAAAAAGGAGTTAATCCTACAATTATAGGAGCAACTTTTGTAAAGCCTATAGATACTGAGATGTTAAAAGAGTTAGTTGATGAAGGATATAGCATTGTAACTATCGAAGACAATGTTATGAATGGTGGATTTGGAAGTTATGTATTAATGGAATTAAATAAACTTAATTTTAAGAGTAAATTTAAGTGCCTAGGATTTGATGATAACTTTGTTCCTCATGGAGATGTTAATTTACTATATAAAGATGCAGGGCTTGATGCAGAAGCTATAGAAAAATGTGTTATAAACATTTTAGGATAAAGGAGAAAAATATGGCATCTAAAAAAGAAAGATTAGATATATTATTAGTTGAAAAAGGAATTTGTGAATCAAGAGAGAAAGCAAAGACTAATATTATGGCTGGGCTTATATTTGTTGATGGGCAAAGAGTGGATAAGGCAGGCGAAAAAGTTAAAGTTGATTCTGATATAGTATTTAAGGGAGAGAAGCTTAAATACGTAAGCCGTGGAGGCTTAAAATTAGAAAAAGCAATGAACACTTTTGGAATTGATCTTACAGATAAAGTATGTATGGATATAGGAGCATCAACAGGGGGATTTACAGATTGTATGCTTCAAAATAATGCAGCTAAGGTATTTGCAGTAGATGTAGGATATGGACAATTTGCTTGGAAGCTTAGAACAGATGAGAGAGTTGTTTGCATGGAGAAAACTAACATTAGATATGTAACTCCAGAAGACATAGGTATTGCTTTAGATTTTGCATCTATAGATGTATCATTTATTTCCTTAAGAACAATAATGCCAGCTGTAAAGGCACTATTAGGAGATAAAGGTGAAGTTGTAGCATTAATAAAGCCACAGTTTGAAGCTGGAAGAGATAAGGTTGGGAAAAAAGGTGTTGTAAGGGATAAAGAAGTACATTTAGAAGTTATAAATACAATAATAAACTTTTTAATGGAAAATGAATTAAATGTACTAGGATTAAGCTATTCACCAATTAAGGGGCCAGAAGGAAACAGAGAATATCTTGTTTACTTTACTAGGGATAAAGAAAAAGAAGGGAATTTTGAATTAAGTCAAATTGAAGATGTTGTAAATGAATCTCATAGCCAGCTTTAAAAGCTGGCTATAGGTGTATAAGTATAGTAAAGGAAAAGTTATTATGAAAAATATTTTAATAGCATTAAACCCTTCAAAAGATAAAGAAGGAAAGATACTATCTTTGGTTATTGAAAAAATTACAAATATATTTAAAAACTCTAAAATAACTGTATTAAATAGCTATGAAATAAATAAATATAAATTTGATAATGATTTAGATTTACTTATAGTTTTAGGGGGAGACGGAACTTTACTTGGTATAGCTAGAGATATTAATGGAAAATATGATATTCCTATTTTAGGAATAAATATAGGAAATTTGGGGTTTTTATCAAGTATAGAAATACAAGATTTAGGCGAAGCTTTAAATAAAATAAAAAATGGACAATATATTATCCAAAATAGAATACTTTTAGAATGTAAAAGCGATGATGAAAATGAAGATATTAATAGTAAAGCTTTAAATGATGTTGTAATAGCTAGAGGAACATTATCAAGAATGGCAAAGTTTGAAGTGTATATAGATAAAAAGTTATATTACAGCTTTAAAGGAGATGGTTTAATAGTTTCAACACCTACAGGTTCTACAGCATATTCATTTTCAGCAGGAGGACCCTTTGTATATCCTGATGTTGAAGTTATAACATTAACACCTATTTGTCCACATACTAGGGGAATGCAGCCAATAGTATTAAAAAGCAGTAGTGAAATTTTAATTAAAGCCGAAAATTATAATGGTGAGATTTACTTAACTTTTGATGGTCAAGAATCTAGAAAAATTAAAGATAATAGCTCTATAATAATTAAAAAAGCAAAAGATGTTGCAAAAATTTTATTATTTGATAATTATGATTATTTTAATGTTTTGAGAAAAAAAATATTAAATAAATAGAGAGCATTTAAAGTATTAATTTAAATAGAGATTTAATATAAAAAGTAAATTTTTTTACTAGGGATTGTACATTTATTAACAAATTGAGAAGGTGATTAAAGTGAAATCAAAAAGACATAGTAAGATATTAGAGATTATTAATGATAATGATATAGAGACGCAAGAAGAATTAGCAGAAGCACTTAAACAGGCAGGTTATGATGTAACTCAAGCAACTGTATCTAGAGATATAAAATTATTGAAATTAGTAAAAATGCAAAGTGCATCAGGAAAATATAAATATATATCTTCAGCAAAAGAAGAGCGTGATATAAATGACAAACTTTACAGCATATTAAAAAATGCAGCTATAGGAGTAGAACAAGTTGATAAATTTGTTGTAGTAAAAACACTAACAGGTGCTGCATCAGCTGCTGCAGAAGCAATTGATACTTTATATTCAAATGATGTTGCAGGAACAATAGCTGGAGATAATACTATTTTTGTATTAGTTAGAACTGATGAAAAAGCTTTAGAATTAATTTCTAAAATTAGAAATATGATTTCTTAAATTTATAAAGGTGGGGTATAATGCTAATTGAATTAAATATTAATAATTTTGCATTAATTCAAGAGTTATCTATTGAGTTTGGTGCAGGATTTAATATATTATCAGGAGAAACTGGTGCAGGTAAATCAATACTTATAGACACTATAGATTATGTATTAGGTGGAAAATTTTATAAAGATCAAATAAGATACGGAGAAGATAAAACAATAGTAGAAGCCGTATTTTCTATTGAAAATGATGAAATTTATGAAGTGTTAGAGGAATTGGGCATAGAAAAAGATGAAATGCTAATTATACGTAGAGAAACTACATTGCATGGTAAAAGTTTAATAAAAGTAAATAATAGAAGTATTGTATTATCACAATTAAAAAAAATAAGAGAAAAGCTATTAGATATTCATGGACAACATCAAAATCAAAATTTATTAAATAAAGGTACTCATATTTTATATGTTGATGAATTTTATTATGATAAAATAAAAGATTTACTTAAAGAATATGAGTTATTAAGAGGTAACTATTTAGAAAATGTTGAAAAGATAAATAGTTTAACTGGAAATAAAGATGGTGAAAAATTAGCTGATTATATTAAATTTCAGATAGAAGATATAGAAAAAGCAAATTTAAAGGTTAATGAAGAAGAAGATCTAAAAGATGAATTTAATATGTTATCGAATGCAGAAAAAATATCAAATAGTTTAGTAAAATCTTATGGATATTTAAATTCATCAAATGAAGGAATTTCTATATTAGAAGGATTATCAAAGGTTATTTCTGAACTGTCATTAGTTGAAAACCACTCTGAAATAATAAGAGAAAAGAAAAGTCAAATAGAAGAGGCGTTTTATAGTTTAGAAGAAGTAACAAGAGAAATTCGTGATGTAGGTAGTGAAATACAATATGATGAAGATAGATTAGCACAAATAAATGAAAGAATATATACTATAAGTTTATATAAGAAAAAATATGGAAACTCCATACAAGAGATTTTAGATAATTTAAAAAATTTAAAAGAAAAATATAATGAATTAGTAAATGCTGAAGAGATAGTAAATAAGTTAAAAGAAAAACTTATTATTATTGAAGAACAAATGAAGATTATAGGTAAAAAACTTCATAATTTAAGAGTTGAAGCAGCTGAGATATTAGAGATAAATATTAAAAGGGAATTATCATATGTTGGACTTGAAAAGGCAATAATAAAAATTGAAGTTAATTTAAATGATGAAATGAATTCAAGAGGTTATGATGAAGTTCAATTTTTAGTATCAGCTAATCCAGGTGAACCTTTAAAACCATTAGAAAAAGTATTATCTGGTGGGGAATTATCAAGAATAATGCTTGCTTTAAAATGTGTTTTTGTAGATAAAGATAAAATCCCAACACTTATTTTTGATGAAATAGATACTGGAATTAGTGGTACTATTGGAAAACGTGTTGGAGAAAAAATGTATGAAGTTTCATTAAAGCATCAAGTATTATGTATAACTCATTTACCACAAATAGCGGCACTTTCTGATAATCATTATTTTGTATCTAAGCATGTTTCAGATGGAAAGACATTTACAGGAATACGAATGTTAACAAGAGAAGATAAAATTAGAGAGATTGCTAAAATGGTAGGTGGAGATGAAATAAGTGATGTCACTATAGAAAACGCATCAGAAATGGTGAAATTTGCTGAAATAAAAAAGAAAGAAATGAAAAATATTTAATAAAACATACATAAGGTTTAGCAATACGGTAAAAAATAAAATCATGGTAATTTAACATGGTTTTATTTTTTTTATACAAAATTTATTAACTTAATAATTTTTGACTATGTTAACAATCTTAATACAGCATATAAAAAAACGATACAGGGAAAAGTAATGTCAGAAGCAAAGGAGGAGATAAAATGTTGAAAAAAATATTAAAGTATTTTAGTATAATTGCTGCTCCAGTAGCTATTTTGGCATTAATAGCATATTTTAGTGTTTTGAATTTGCCAGAAAAAATATATATTAATGATAGTATTGAAGTATCAGATATAGCTGTGCATAATCAAGGAGTATTTAATACTGTAAAACTATCAAAAGATAAAGTAAATATTGATTTTTTAGGATTAATTCCTATAAAATCAGTTGCAGTACAAAAATTAGAGGATATAAAATTATATCCTGGAGGAACAAGTGTAGGAATAAAGTTATCTACTGAGGGTGTTTTAGTTGTTGGTTTTTCAGATGTTGAAACTAGAGGTGGAACTGAAGGTAGTCCAGCAAAGATAGCAGGATTACAATTAGGAGATGTATTACTTAAAGTAAATGGAAAAGAGATTGAAGGAGCTAAAGAATTAGGAACTTTAATAAAAGAAAATGATACGAATGTAGTAAATGTAGAATTCATGCGTCAAGGATGCAAGTTTAATAAGGATATTGAACTTGTTAAAGAAGGTGAATCTTATAAATTAGGTTTATGGGTTAGAGATTCGACTGCAGGTATTGGAACATTAACTTTCTATCATGAAGGCACTGATACCTTTGGAGCATTAGGTCATCCTATTACAGATGGGGATACTAATACTAACTTTACAATTAAAGATGGTGATTTATTATCAGCATCAATTTTAAGTGTACGTAAGGGTGAAAAAGGTGTTCCAGGTGAATTAAGAGGATTATTTATAAATGAAAAAAGTTCTATAGGAACAATTAAAAGTAATTCATCGTCAGGAATATTTGGAAGTACTAATAAGCCTTTAGTAAATCCTATATATAGTAAACCAATGTCTGTTGGGTTTAGAAATGAAGTTGTAGAAGGACCTGCTACTATAATTACTACAGTAGGTGAAGAAGGGCCAAAGGAATATGACATAGAAATTGTTAAGTTATTACAACAAGATAAATGTGGACCTAAGAGCATGATAATTAGAGTTACAGATGAAGAGCTTTTAAGTAAAACAGGTGGAATAGTGCAAGGAATGAGTGGTAGTCCAATTATTCAAAATAATAAAATTGTAGGTGCAGTTACACACGTTTTAATTAATAAGCCTGACATCGGATATGGAATATATATTGAATGGATGCTTGAAGAAGCAGATATAATAAACTAAAAAATAGAAAATTATTAACAAGATATAGCTAAAATAATAAAAAGAAAATGCTATATCTTGTTGTTTTAAATTAAAAAATTAAATAACACAAAATTTCTTAAAATTTTCCTAAAAAAATTTCAAAATAATGTAAAATAAACTATTTTTATTTTAAATTTTATGTTATAATATATTCAATGAAGTTAAAAAACAACTAAATATAACTTAATTTAAATTATAAAATATAGAATTGTTAAATAAGTTATGTGTGAAATTGGAACTTTGAAATTTAAAAATAATATATTATAGTGGGTAGAAAGGGAGAGAAAACATGGATGGAAACAAAATTTCAGTAATTATTGCTGATGATAACAAAGAATTTTGCAGTATTTTAAATGATTATCTTCTAAATCAAAGAGATATCGTTGTAACAGGAATTGCAAAAGACGGTAGGGAAGCTTTAACATTAATTGAGGAAAGACAACCAGATTTAGTGGTTTTAGATATTATAATGCCTCATTTAGATGGATTAGGGGTTTTAGAAAGATTAAATTCAATGAATTTAGAGAAATTTCCTAGAATAGTTGTATTATCTGCAGTTGGACAAGATAAAATAACACAAAGAGCTATAACTTTAGGTGCCGATTATTATGTTGTAAAACCATTTGATATGGATATTTTTACAAAGCGTATAAGAGATATGTTTAATGATACTTTAGCGGTAGAAAATGAGCCTGTTAAGAAACAAGTTGCAATGACAACAAGTGAAATAATAAATACAAGTAATAGGGGACCTATGGATTTGGAAACTGAAATTACAAACATAATTCACGAAATAGGTGTACCAGCACATATTAAAGGATATATGTATTTAAGAGAGGCTATAACAATGGTTGTTAATGATATGGAATTATTATCAGCTGTAACTAAGGAGTTATATCCTTCAATAGCTAAGAAGTATAATACTACTGCTTCAAGAGTTGAGAGAGCAATAAGACATGCTATCGAAGTTGCTTGGGGAAGAGGGCAAATTGAAGCTATTAATAAGTTATTTGGATATACTGTTCATAATGATAAAGGTAAACCAACTAATTCAGAATTCATTGCAATAATAGCAGACAAGCTAAGACTTAAGAATAAAGTAAGCTAAGGCTATTAATGGCTTAAATACAGACTTTTAGCAATTTAAAAAGTAAGGGCTAAGGGCAACAAATATAAATTTAGACCAATAAATATTATAAAATAAATAAAAGACACCAACTTGTTAGTTGATATTAACAAGGAGGTGTTTTTTTATTGCCTAGAATAAAAAAGAAAACAATAGATATGCAGGAAAGTATAAACGATTTTATGATTTATTGTGTTAATAAAGATTTATCTAAAAAGACTATGAAATCATATGAAAGTACATTAAAGCTTTTTTCAAAATATATGATGGATGAAAAAAATATATTTACACCTGTGGCAATTACGACAAAAGATATAAAGGAGTATCTTGAGTTTACTAAAAACAAAGGCAAATATACTTATGTATCAGACATTAATAGTACAAACATAAATAACCCTGTAAATAGAGGTGATTTTGGTAAGCAAATATCTATGTGGACAGTAAATAACTATTTAAGAAATATTAAAGTTTATTTTAACTGGCTATATGATACAAATGTTATCAAGAAGAATCCAGTAGAGGATATAAGACAATATAAGCATAGTAGAAAGCCAAAAGCTGATATTCAAGACTTTGAGTTTAATAATTTAATAAAGTGTTTAGATTTAACTAAATTCTCGGAGTATAGAGATTATATAATTTTACAATTATTAATGGATACTGGTATGAGAATTGGTGAAACTCTAAATTTGAATGAAGATGATATTTTATTAGAAAAGAAAGCTATATTCATTCCTGCTGAAATTAATAAAGGTAGAAAAGATAGATATGTATTTTTTAGTACAACTATGCAACAGCAGTTAAGGCGTTGGATAGATTACAAAGAACGCTACTTTGCTAATGAAAAATTATTTTTATCAACTCGTGGAGGGACTTTTAATGTTTTAAATTTTGAAAAGAACTTAAAAAAATATTGCATCAGGGCGAAATTAAATCAGAATATTACTTGTCACCAGATTAGAAACAACTTTGCTAAAAGATTTTTACTTAGTGGTGGAGATATATTTATTCTTTCAAAAATTTTAGGACATAGCTCTGTACAAGTGACAGAACAAGCATATTTGGATGTAAAAACAGAAGATATAAGAAAAAGCTATTTTAAATTTAGTCCTTTAGAAAATATGAAAAAATAGATAAAAAAATAGCACCTATGCCAGTAGGTACTATTCTAACAATTAAATATTGTTAAATTAACTTTGTATATCCCTCTTGGAGATACGTTTAACCGTAATTAAATTGTATCAAAAAAAGAAATGATATGCAAGGCTTAGTTTCCTATTATCTTTTTTGATTTTAGGTTAGTTGTTTATGCACTCAACAACTATAAATAATATGAGTAGGTAAGCTGTAGCCAATGCAGAAAATATAGCAGGAGTATGTTAACTGACTTAACATATTGCTTTAAGCCCGTACAGCTGAGGGCTATATAAATTAGCTGGGGAGGAAGTCTGGACTAGAGATAGTCGGGGTTACTGCATTTGCTTATGGGCAGACTGTAAGTGTACAAGCAGTAATTAACAAGTCAGAAAGCCGTACGAAGCGAGATGAAAAAGCGGAAGAATGAGTTTAAAGTAGTTTATCCTTGTGAAACATAGGGTAAACTATGCCTTCCTCGCTCGAATCCCCTACGGAAGTATATAGCTTCGCTACTTAATTGCAAGTATTTACTTAAAAGTTTTTATTAGATAAAATAGAATATAATAAATAAATTATATAAAGGATAAAGTGATAATAATGAATTTGAAGGAAGAACTTGAGAATTTGAAAAAAAGACATATTGAAGATGAACTACAATATATATGGGATTATAGCAAGAAAACTGGATTTGCACAATATATAACTGAAAATAATAAAGAGACTATAAAAAAGAATGTAGTACATTATGGGTTCATAGTAGTTCAACAGGCTATAAAAAGAACTATGTATAAAAAAGATAAAAGTGATAAAGAGTATACCTTCGCAATGGTAATAAGAGAATTTAAACAACAGTTATATCTTTTAACAGTTGATAAAGAGAAATTAGAAAGGATACAAGCTTATAGAGAAGGTCAAAAATTATATCAAAGGCAATTGGAAGAATGGAAAGAGTTTGAAAAACAACAATTGGAAAACTTTTTAAATGCAGAAAAGTTTAATAATTTTGAAGAAAGAGATAGAAGTGAAAGTAGTTCATATATGAGTTATGAAGAAATAGAATATAAATTGCTTGGTTGGGATAAAGAAAAGTAGGAGATTGATCCTACTTTTAATAAATTCGATATTTTATTGAGTAAAAGATTTTATATTATTAACTTAAGTTTTAATAAAATAATGAACAATTTTCATTTATTCTTGAGTATATATTATTTAACTCTAATTTTCTTTTTTTAATTTCATCTCTTATTTTTTCTCTCTCATTAATACTATAAATCTTTGGAATAATATAACATCCATTTCCTGTTAATTTTGTTAGACATCCTAAATTTGCACTATAATCACCTAACTTAGAAATAAATTCATTTATTGCTTTAAAAACTTCTTCATTTTGAAGGATAATAGCATCATTTAATTTTTTCTTAATGCTTCCATTAAATATGTCAACTGAAAATGGTAAATAATCTTTCATTCCTATAAAAGGGTCTGCTTGTATAAATTCTAAAATCTCTGCTTCACACATTAAACTATTAAAATCATTTATCAATCCATCTACAGTTACAGTCTTTACATTAAAATTAAACATTTGAGGATAATATTTTTTTAATAAATTATTACTGTCGCAAATTTCTACTTGAATATGTTCCCAAAACCATACTTCAATATCAAAATTACTTTTAATACTTTCTATTTCATTTTGAACTTTATTATCAATGTCTATTGATGTCATTACTATAAATTTACTTATGTAATTATAAAAAGGTAATTGACTTAAAGCATCTATATCTTCTTTTATCTTTTTGATAAGTCTATCCGTAGATTTTTCATTAAAATAATTTTTGCATTGCGCTACAATATATTTATTATCTGAAATTTTACCATATATATCTATTCCATTTTGCTTTTGACCTTTTCTTCCATAAGGTGTAAACCTAGTCCCATTTTCCTTTATAAGAATATCAGTACATACAAGTTCAAATTCTTCTGCTGACCTACTTTTAGGTATTTGCATAAGTGGTGATGTTGGCATATAAGTCCCTCCATTTTGTTTATTAATTCTATTATAAATATTTATAAAACTCTTTAAACTCTAATAATTTATAAATAAAATCATACTTTTATTTAAAAAACTTGACTAAAAGATTATTTAATCAAGTTTTTTATAAAAGTATGAAATTCATCATCTGACCCTTCATCACATAGTTCCTTGCCTTTATGCAACGTGACGGCATAAATAATTGTTTTTCCTACAATTTTATCGCTTAAATATTTTTTTGTTAACTCCCAATGTTTTACTGTAGGATTTCCATAACAATTATATATATTTACCGGCACATTTTCACTCATTGTAATATAGCCGAATGTAATATTAGAATTAATTTCTATTGCACGATTAGCAGCTTTTGCTATACTATTTGTATTCTTATCTACATCAAAGAGTCCTCCTGCTTTACTCTCTATTATGGCAACAACATCCTCTGGTTGATAAACTAAACCCATGTACGGGTTAGCGTTTTCCTTCACTAAAAGCAAATCATACTCGAACTTTGATCCTGCAATATATGAATTTACTAATGAAGTTTTAAATGGTTCTTTATTATCAGTCAAATAATTATTAATTTCTTGCCTTAATAATTCGACTGCTACTGCTCCTCTGAGTTTTTTTGCATCTTTACTAGTACCCTGATTTTCTTTCATCATTTGTTCCAATTCACTACAGTGTTTTTTATACATTTCATAATAACTACTACTCATAATTACTTTTCTCCTTTGATATAAAGCTCTATTTGTATTAATTTTACATTACAATATTAGCATAATTTTAAATAAATTTCATCTTTTATCAATCAAGAAGTTATCGTAATTGATATCGTAAAAGTGTAGAGAAATAGAAATTTTTAAAAATAAATTAAATAAGTATCACTTTGTATATTTTCCGTATAATGCAGTTAATTAGTGGATATTAGCAAGTTTCATGAAAAGATTAAATTATTAAATTAGTTACTATAATGTTTAAAGACACAATATATAGTGTTATTAATATATTTATATACTGCATATAGAAAGGAAAATTAAATTGAAAATAGATGAGATTAATAAAAATTAACGAAAAGTAGGTATAAAGCTATTTCTAAGAGGATGCTATGATTACCCATATGGCATTTATTTGAAAATTACATACAAAATATATATTTAATTACAAATAATAGGATAAAAATAGGTTTAAATCACCTAAAATATGTAATAAAAATAAATTGAAAATAGAAGAAAAATAAAGAAAAATAGAGTAAATAAGAGATATAAAGAGATATTTACAATTTTATACTTCAGTTATATAATTGGTGTGTAAATAAATTAAAGAGGTGAACTAGTATATGAAAATATTAAAAGAGAATTTCTCTGAATATGATGAATATAAAAAGATTAATAGAGCTATTGATATTTTTAATGAATTAAAAGCAATAAATTATAAAATAATAAGTACTTCTGATATTGATTTAAATAGCGAGATATATAATTATACAAATACAATATTCAAGAATTTTACTGATGAACAAAAGAAAATATTAGCAGAATTAATTGAGTGGAGTAAAAATAGTGACAAAAATTCAGCATGTGTAAAAACATTAGATGCAACTGAAAAAAAAGAGTTATTTAATTATATTTATTGGAAACGAGAAATAGATAATGAAAATATATTTAAGAACTTTAACCTTAATTTACTTAAAAAAATATTTGATCAAAAATTGAATGAATCAATATTCTCTGATATTGGAATTAGACAAATTTGTCCTGTGTGTAAAAGTGAAGGAATGTTATTTATTAGAGATATAAATAATAAAAAAGGTAATTATTTTTTCTGTAAACAATGTAGTCATGAAATTTATAGTAATGAAGAATGTCAGTGTAAATTTTGTAAAAAAGTCGAAAATGACATTTATAAATCTTTAAAAGAAAATTTAGTTGAATTAGTAAATAAAATTGATAATGCACTTATTAGAGAGTTTGAAGTAAAAAATGATATAACATTATTAGATAATCAAATGTTTGAGGATTACAAACTATATAGATTAAACTTAGATAAAGATATTAGAGAAATATTTAGTTACAGACCAAATGATTTTGAAAGTCTAAAAAGTATTATAGATAGAATTGATAAAAGAAATAGTTTATATCCTAAAAGTAATTATAAAAAGGAAATTTGGGAAAAACTTTTAGAAAGAAGGATTATTTATGAAACAAAAGCATTAGAATATTGTAAATATAGAATTAATAGGGTAAGTGGCGATGAAGAATTAAAACATTTAAAATATAATAGGTTTATTAATACAAATTGTAATATAGATAAATTTAAATCATTATTTTTATATGACAATTTAATAGAATTTAAAAAACACAATACTATAATGTTTGTCAACAACGAAATAAGACTAGGATCAAAGAGTGATAATAGATTTTTTTGTGAGTTAAACTTTAAAAAAGGTTGTGAATTTGTGGTGGAAACCTTTAATACTGAAAAATATATTATAAATAAATATTTTTTTCAGTATGATAACAAGTTAAAAATAAATATTGTTGAAAAACATGTGAATAATATATTTCAATCTGATGCTGAAAAAAGTATGTATTTAGATTTGAAAAATAAATATCCTGACAGTATTATTCTTATAAATATAAAGATTAAGGAAATTTTGAAGATTTCTAAGGTTGAAAATCAGTTAAATGATAATGAGTTAGAATATTTGTACTCAGATGCATCGTTTAATTTTGTATTATGTGATTTGGAAGGTAAGGCTATAAAGGTTGTTCAAGTTCAAAGAGGTATTCATCATAATGAAAAGAAATGGATATGGAGAGATTCAGTTAAAGAGAAAGTTTCCAAATTATGTGGAATTGAATATGAAGAAGTTTTTTAATAAAAAAAGGGGCTGTATCAAAATAAATTTTGATACTAGCCGATAAGAAAAGGAGGATTCGAATTTGAATCCTCCTTTTTGTGTATAATATTTTTATGAATACTAATAATTTAAAAAGCAAAAATATTATACATATTCATCAAGTAGTTTTCCCAATTAATTTAGAAATTATTATACCAAAAAATGATTCAGTAAGAACACTATATGAAGTAACGGAGGGACTAGATTATTCACAATTATACAAAGCATACTCTACTATTGGTAGAAATTCTGTAATCTTACCTGAAACATTATTTAGAATATTAGCTTATGGTTATATGGAGGGAATATACTCAAGCCGTAAACTTGAAAAGGCATGTAAAAGAGATCTTAATTTCATATGGCTTTTGCAGGGGCAAAAGGCTCCGAGCCATAATACAATTGCTAGATTTAGAAGTAAAAGATTAGAAAGCTGTGTAGAAGATTTATTTTATCAATTTGTTATAGAATTAGAAAAAAGGAATGAAATAGAGTTTAAAAACTTATTTGTTGATGGAACAAAAATCGAAGCGGATGCTAACAGATATACTTTTGTATGGAAGAAAACTACGGATATTCTTGAAGAAAAGCTTCAAAAAAAATTGAAAAAAATAGTAATGGAAATATCTGATGTTTTCAATATAACTATAGAAATTTCTGATTCTAAAATCGAGGTTGAAGATGCAATATTTATAAATGAAAAATTATTAGAAATAAAAGAAAATCAAGGTGTAAATTTTGTTTATGGAAAAGGACGTAGAAAAAGCAAACTTCAGAAATATGTAGAAGCTCTTATTGATTTTATAGAAAAACAAACCAGATATGATGACTATAATAGCATTTTCAATGGTCGAAATAGTTTTTCAAAAACTGATCATGATGCAACCTTCATGCATATGAAAGAAGATCATATGAAAAATGGTCAACTCAAACCTGGATATAATGTACAAATAGGAGTAGAAGGTGAATATATAGTTGGAGTTGATATTTCAAGTGAAAGATCTGATCAACTTACTTTTATTCCATTCTTAGAAAAGCTTGAAAACAACTTGGGACAAAAATATGAAGCTATAGTTGCTGATTCAGGATATGAAAGCGAAGAAAATTATACTTATTTAGAAAATAATAATCAAATGGCATTTATTAAGCCACAAACATATGAAAAATCAAAAACTAAAAAGTTTAAAAATGATATAAGTAAAAGAGAAAATATGCAATATAATGAGGAAGAAGATTACTATATTTGTGCAGCTGGTAAGAAGCTTTTTAATAAAGGAACAAGAAATAAAACTTCTAAATCAAATTTTAAATCTATAGTTCATATATACGAAAGCGAAAGCTGTTTAGGTTGTGAATATAAAAGTAAGTGTACAAAGGCAAAAGGTAATAAGCTATTATATGTATCAAAAAATTTCGTAAGGCTTAGAAAAGATTCAATAGAAAATATATCAACTAAAGAAGGTATATTATTAAGAGTTAATAGATCTATTCAGGTCGAGGGAGCATTTGGAGTAATTAAGCAAGATTATGGTTTCAGAAGATTTTTAATGCGTGGAAATATAAAAGTTAGAATTGAAGTATTATTGATGGCATTTGCTTATAATGTTAACAAACTTCATAATAAAACTATGCAAAAACGTAACGGAAAGTTGTTACACGAAACGGATGTTGCGTAAATAAAACAAAATAGGAATATTATAGAAAGTCAGTATTGACCTTCTTTTTGTTGTATCTTTAAATAAATAAAATGGAAATATATG